>Ga0137403_10000829_pt1 | contig 39594 bp, 32 predicted proteins | sample CZOMad2_1_16fung_FD_122057 | JGI IMG/M metagenome (GOLD analysis project Ga0137403, IMG submission 122057) | Vadose zone soil fungal communities from Angelo Coast Range Reserve, California, USA - CZOMad2_1_16fungal (Hybrid Assembly) | ecosystem: Environmental > Terrestrial > Soil > Vadose zone...
CTCCTCAGCCTCCCGCCGGAACGTCGCATCCCAATATTGTTGAGTGTTTGTCCCCACCCTGTCCCCCGCTGATTCAATAAGCAGGCCCGATACACCCGATGAACAACCGCCCCAAAACCGAAACCACCCCCGAGAGGCAATCTCGACAGGCTCTTACATCCAAAATCCTGCGGGGGAAGATCAAAAGCTTATATCGAAGGATTCAGTCAGCGTCAATAGTATTCCCCCCGCACCTCATTACCCACGTGTAGTGGCCGATCTTCAGATCGGCCACCCCAGGTAGCCACCCCCAAAATTACCCGCCCGGTAAATTTTACTGTTGCAAGATCTTCTTGACAGACAGTTACCGATGTGTTACCATCCGTCATGTTATCGCTGTCAGCAATTCGAACAAGCCCCCGCCTTCGGCACTGTGAATTCCGGTCGCTCAAGCCATTTTCCACGCTAACCTCGTTAGAATCCGCACTTCCAGAAAACGCACACATAACTCCCTTACAATCCGCAGATCCAAAAACAAAGCACTTAAAGTCCTTTAGAATCCGCAGATCCGAAAAAAGGTGGGGGAGGGCTGGAATTGTTAACCTGAAATTGTTAACCGTGTATTGTCGGTCAAGGAGCTTCTCTAAGGCATGAAAAGGATCACTGATGTCCTGAGCAGGAAAGCATTCGCGTGCGTCGCGCTTCTCACGCTATGTTTCATCGCCGCAGCGCATCCCGGCAGCGTTGGGGAGAAAGCCGTTAGCGCGGACGCCTTCGTGAACAGCATGGGCGTCAACGTCCACCTGCACTTTGCCGACACCTCGTACGGAAATTTTGCGGCGGTGGAAAAGGCGCTGAAGGATCTAGGGGTGCGGCACATTCGAGACGGGCTCGTCGACACGCAGTGGACTCCTTATTATGACCGGCTCAATGAACTGGGCCGATCCGGCATCAAGGCCATCTTGATTACCTCGCCGAAAGAGAGCGCGGCGGTCCTCGCGGCCTATCCGCAGCATGTGGCCGACAGCTTCGAGGCTTACGAGGGGCCGAATGAGTACGATCTTAGCGGCGATAAAGACTGGTCTGGGACGCTAAACGCTTTTGTATCTGTTCTTTATCAGGCGGTAAATGACGGCTCGAGCGTTGCGGCTGGCGCCTCCCGGACCTCGCGTTCGGCACCACCGGCCACCGGCAACCCACCGAAAACGCCTTCCGCAAGCGCGACCGCAACGCCGCCGAAAGCGCCGGCTGGCCTGCAGGTTGCGACCAGCGGTTCGCGGACCGCGAAGTACCCCGTTGTCGCGCCTTCGCTGACGCAACCGGCTTCGTTTCCCAAGGTTGCGGGGACCGGGCAGTTTGCTGATTTTGCAAATTTGCACAATTATTTTGGAGGTCGCAATCCTGGCACTCCCGGTTGGGGCGCCAACGGTTACGGGAGCTACCCCTGGAACCTCAATCTTGCGGCGTCGGCTTGGCCCGGCAAGCCCGTTTATACCACCGAGACGGGGTACTTCAATGATGTTGCGACTTTGACTGGAGTGCCGGAGGTGGTCTCGGGGAAGTATATGCCGCGGTTGTTTTTTGAGCAGTGGATGCATGGGATTCAGCGAACTTATGTCTATGAATTGGTTGACCTTCACGCTGGAGGTGCCGGTTCCAACTCTTATGGGTTACTGCACTCGGATTTTTCGCCCAAGCCGGCGTTTACTGCGGTTCGGGGCTTGATTGGCTTGCTGGCTGATCCGGGACCCTCGTTTGTTCCCGGCAACCTGGACTTCACCCTTTCGGGCGACTTGACGGATGTGCATCACCTGCTACTGCAGAGACGCAATGGCACGTTTTTTCTAGCGATCTGGATTGAGCAGTTGGGGTACGACGTGAATGCTCGGAAGGAGTTGGCTGTAGCTGACCGCAGCCTCGTGGTTAAGACCACGACCTCCTTAAAGATGAAGGCGCATCGGCTGGGATTGGACGGGTCAATTCAGTCTTCGGACTTGGGGGCCGGGCTGGCGCACACCGTGTCGATCGGCGATCGCGTGGTGATTTTGGAGATTTCCCAGTGAGCGTGGATCTTCGTCGTTCTTTCCATGTCCATATCCTGGGCACTTTCACGTTAGACTTGCGCCATGAAAAAGAGAATTGTCGCCTTCGCAGTGATCGCTGCAGCGACCATCCCAGCGATCGCTCTTCATTTTCCGGCACGCGCTGCGCAATCTCGGCTCTCGTCGAAACAGCCATTATCCGATCACGATTGGCCGACGAACGGCGGAGCTTCGGGTAACGCGCACTATTCGCCGCTCGCGCAAATCAACCGCGGCAACGTCGCGCGCCTCGAGCAAGCCTGGTCTTTCGATACGCAGGAAACCGGCGGTCTGCAGACCAGCCCGATTATCGTCGACGCCATCCTGTACGGCATCACCCCGACGCAGAAAATATTTGCACTGAATGCCGCCACCGGCAAACTGCTCTGGAAATTCGATTCCGGCATCGTAGGCACGCAACCCGACCGCGGTCTTGCCTACTGGTCCGGCGGCAATGACAAGCGCATCCTGGTCGGGGTAATGCAATTCGTCTATGCGCTGGACGCCGCTACCGGCAAGCCCATCCCAACTTTTGGCAAAGACGGCCGCATCGATCTCCGCGAAAATCTCAGTCGCAGCGACCCCGAACCTTTCGTTTCACTCACCAGTCCGCCGGTCGTCTACAAAGATCTCTTCATCGTCGGCGGCCGCAATGCCGAAACGCTTCCCGCGCCGCCCGGCGACATTCGCGCCTTCGATGCCCGTACCGGCAAACTGCGGTGGTCGTTCCACACCATCCCGCAACCCGGCGAGTTTGGTTACGACACCTGGCAGAAAGACGCGTGGAAATATACCGGGGCCGCCAACAATTGGGCGGGCATGACGGTCGATGCCGAACGGGGCATCGTGTACGTGCCGACGGGCTCCGCCGCTTTCGATTTCTACGGCGCGAATCGCGTCGGCGACGATCTGTTCGCCAACTGTCTGCTGGCGCTAAACGCCGAAACTGGAAAACGAATCTGGCACTTTCAGGGTGTTCACCATGACATCTGGGACCGCGACTTCCCTTCGGCGCCCGTACTGTTCACGGTGAAGCGTGGAGCGCAAAACATCGACGCGGTGGCGCAAACGACCAAGCAAGGCTTCGTTTATCTTTTCGATCGCGCCACGGGCTCGCCGCTTTTTCCAATCACCTCTCGCAAATATCCATCCAGCAGCGTTCCCGGAGAAGTAGCGGCTGCCGAACAGCCCCTTCCTTCCAAGCCCGCTCCGTTTGCTCGCCAACTTCTCACCGAAGACATGCTCACCAATCGAACGGCGGAAGTTCATCAATGGGCGGTGGAGCGATTTCGCAAAGTGCGAAGCGAAGGCCAATTCGTGCCGTTGAGCGTGGGAATCGATACTGTGATCTTTCCGGGATTCGATGGCGCCGCCGAATGGGGAGGCCCAGCCATCGATCCTGAAACGAACGTTCTCTACGTCAATTCCAACGAAATGGCGTGGCTCGCATCGCTCGCGAAAAACACCGGCGAAAACTCACCGAAAGGCACTTACCTGAGCCAGTGCGCCATCTGCCACGGCGAGAAATTGGCGGGTTCGCCTCCGGCTTTTCCGGCGCTGGTCAACGTGAGCGGGCGGCTGTCGCCAGGACAAATTGCCGCGATCATAAAAAACGGCAAAGGGCGCATGCCCGGCTTTCCGGGTTTGTCCGACGACCAACTGCAGGGTCTCGTCGATTTTCTGGGCGGCGCGGAAAGCAAAGAGGTAGCCAACTCGACTCCTCCGCCTCCCGGAATGGACTACCGCTTCACGGGCTATCGACGATTTCTCGATTCGGACGGCTATCCGGCGATCGCACCGCCGTGGGGAACGCTCAACGCTATCGACATGAACACCGGGGAATATGCGTGGAAAATCAATTTAGGGGAATATCCTGAGCTTGCCGCCAAAGGCATGACCAATACAGGCAGTGAAAATTACGGCGGACCGGTGGTCACCGCCGGCGGTTTGCTGTTCATCGGGGCGACCAACTACGACAAGAAATTCCGAGCGTTCGACAAATCCACCGGCAAGCTTCTCTGGGAAACGACCTTGCCTTTCGCCGGCAACGCCACACCCGCGACGTATTCGGTTAACGGCCGCCAATACGTAGTCATCGCAGCCGGCGGCGGCAAAGACCCGAAATCGCCGTCCGGCGGGGTTTATGTTTCCTTCGCTCTGCCGAACCCAGCTAGTCGGTGATCTCGGTGATCCGCTCAATCTCGGGTGCGCAGAACTTCGCTCTGCGGCGGGATTGCGCATTATCGGCGCTTGAGAGCTTCGAGTTCGTCCAGCGTGCGCGGCCAATCGGATCCCAATAGTCTGGACAGGCTGCGGTCCGCAAGAACTCTTCCGCCGGTTTGGCAGCGGGCGCAGTAGTTGGTTTCGTTGTCGGCGTAGCGAATGCGCTGAATTTTCTCGCCGCAGCGGGGGCAAGGCTTTCCATAGCGGCCGTGAACGGCCATGTCGGGCCGAAACGCGGTGACCTTTTCTGGGAAGGCGATTTCCGCTTCCGCGCACAGCCGGTCCCTCCACAACTCCAGCGTAGAGCGCGTCGCAGTGAATAGCCTTTCCCATTCTTCGGGTTTCAGTTTGTGCGTGTGCGTGATTGGCGACAATTGCGCGGCGTACAGGATTTCGTCGGAATAGGCGTTGCCTATGCCACTGAGAAGGCGCGGGTCGGTCAGGGCTCGCTTCAGCGTCCGGTTTTCGACGGTGAGTGTTTCCCGGAACGCCGTGAAATCGTTCTTGAAGACGTCGATGCCTCCGGGATCCGCGGAACGCAAACTCTCTTCGCCTTGCAGGACATGTAAGGATGCGCGGTGCTTGGCGCCGGCTTCGGTGAGAAAGAGCGAGCCTTTAGGAAAATCGAAAGCGGCGAGACTGTTCCGGCCGGCCAACTTGGCGCCTGCCGGCCTCCAGTGCAAGCGGCCGGCGATCATCAGGTGCAAGACCAGCCATAGGTCGTTTTCAATGCCGATGGCGATTCGCTTGCCAATCGTGCGCAGTTCGCGGACCACCTTGTGCTCCACATCGTGGATGGGCGGTTGTGCGGTTCGAAGCAGAAAAGGGCTGGCCAGGCGCACTCGTTCGATCGGTTGACCGAGGATGCGTTTTTCGAGGGCGATGATGTAGGCAGCGATGTCTGGGAGTTCGGGCATGGGTATCAGCTTACAGGCTGTGAACGGTGCTTCGCGACAGTACCGTCTTTTGCGACGAAGAAAATTGGGAGGGCGTTATGGCTAGCTCGATTTGCCGCCATCAGGGCCGCGTATGGAAAGGCGCCCGCCACCCTTCGAGGCTCAGCGTAAACGGTCGGCGGCCGCTACAAAGGAAAGTTCGAGAGGCGCTCTCGGATCATTGTTTGCGCAGGGTTGCTTCGATTGATCCGTGGGGTTCGTCGGTGGGTAGGAACACCTCCGCTGGATTGTCCATGCCGAGGGGATCGAGATCCACGAGGTTGAAATGTTTGTTCGGCAGCGACAGATGAATTTCGCGAATATTGTCGAAATTGTTGAGGACGGCCTCGCCCATGGCGTACAGCGTGTGCTGCAGGGACAAGCTTTTGTGTTCGGCGAAGGTTTCGAGAAGCATTTGGCGCACGCCGTGCCAGACGGGTCCGAACTCCACTTCTTCCCCTGGGTACAGCCAGTCGGCTTGAATCGAGGTCGCTAACAGTCGATTGGGGTCTTCCCTCAATGTAGTGAAGGGATCGCGTAGGAAATTTTCAAAGGCGGAGTTGGTGGTCTTCAGCACGATCAGATCTTCGATGCCGGCACGGATGGTGGTGCCTTCGCGGGTTCCGACCAGAATGGTTGTGCGTTTCTCGCCGCCTGCGCGAGTAAATGCGGTCGCATGGGGTTTACCGCCATGTGGCATGCGCGTCCAGAGGTGCTCCTCAATTTTGATCCGCACACGGGAGACCTGCGCGTTGTAGGTGACGAAGTGATCCATCAGGTGGATCCCAAATTCTTCCACAGTTTCGATGGAGTGTTGACGAGCGAGCGCGTAGACGGTGTTCTTCATGGTGTCGGTCGGGAGGATTTTGCGGTTGTCGCCCTTGGTGTGTGCCGTCTCGAAATCACCTTCGAAGCGGATCGCTACGGTGAGCTCTTTGACGTCGTGGCGGCCTTCCTGGCGAGCTACGCGCAGCAGGCGGACCCGCGATTTGCCGTAACTATTCTCGGCGAGACGTATGGGCATGCAATCAGCTCCCGCGGTACGTGGAATATCCAAATGGACTCAGCAACAGGGGAATGTGGTAGTCCCGGTCGGATTCCCGGACGCTGAAAACCACGGATACCTGCGGATAGAGCGCCAGAACTTTGCGGTCGGCGAAGTAGGTGTGGGTATCGAAAGTCAGGCGGTAAGTGCCCTCGACGAGCGCGCCCTCCGCGAGGAGATCGCGGATCCGCCCGTCCTTATCCGTCTGGCCGCGACCCAACTTTCTCCATCCCGTTCCGACGTCTTCGACGTCGAGGACCACGGGAACTCCCGCGGCGGGCTTTCCGATCGAGATATCCAGGACGTGCGTAGTGATGGCGCTCATGATGTGAATAATTTCTCCAAGCGGAGGCGTGTGATCTTGCGCTGCTCATCCGCGGCGATGCGTAGTTCGGTTTCTGGGTCGTTGGACAATCGCTGCTGCAAGGCCTGCAGGATCTCTTTGCTGGTTTTGCCGGTCGCGCAGATCAGAAAGATATTTCCAAAGCGTGTCTGATACGCGCGGTTGGCGGCTGCCAGAGCCGTCACTGTTTCCGCATCGGCTTCCTGTGCCACGGACTGTTCGCCTCTGGACCAGCGGCGCGCCGTCTCCGATTGCGCCTTCTTCCCACGCTTCGCGCCGATCGCGGGATGGTGGCGGAATGCTTCCAGCCAATCGTCGCGGTCGAGACCCGCCCAGACTTTGTCCGCTGAATCCAGGGCGCAGGCGACATCCGAAAAGGGCCGGTGCGCAAGCATCTGTTGTGCCCAGTCCTGCGACCCGCAGCAATCTATTAGCATTTTGCGAGCGCTTTCGGCCGGAGCTCGGTTAAATCGCGCGAGAGCGTCCTCGCGTTGTTCCACTGGCAGTGCTGCGCCAAACAGGCGTAACCGGCTTACACCGCCGTCAGGATAAATATTGAAGCGCACGTGCGTGACGATGCCCACATCGTTTAATTTGCTGAAGACGTGGCGGTAGTTGGCTTTGAGCCTGGTTTCTGGAAGCAATTCTTTCCACGGGCGCTCTGCGGACGTGAAGGTGCTTTCTGAAGGCGCGACCGCCTGGCACGCGTCCAGCGAACAGCGATCCGGATAGTTGCCCTTGAAATGAGCGGTGTCCACTTCGACGCGCTGAATGGTGCCGGGCACGCCGAGTTTCAGAATCACCCAATCGTGTCCGGGACCGCGGCGACGCCGTGTTTCCCAGCCGTCACCCATATTTTTTCCGCGGCCGGGCATCAACAGATTTCGCGGCGCGCCGAAGAATTGGTCGTTGGAAATAATCACGCTGCCGCCGTTCTCAACGGCGAGGAGATCGATGCCGGAGCGCAGGAGTTGTTCGGGATCGGGTGCGGCTTCACCGTGAAGCCGCACCCGCGCAACGCCGCCGTCGGGATAAATATTCAGGCGCACATGAGTGATGCGGCTTTCGATGTGGATGGAGAAGCTATTCTGGGAGTCGCCTTTGAGCGGGCTTCGGGGACACAGTTCGACCCAATCGGTGGCCGCATCGTTCAGCCGCTTGTCCTCATTTTTGTAGGGGGCGCGGCCTCCGAGATCGCAACCTTCGAGGGAAAACTGTTCAGGATAGTTGCCTTTGAAGAAGCTGGTATCCACCACGGCGCCGCGAAGGATGCCGGGGAGACCGAGGCGAAGGATGCACCAATCGTGTCCGGGAGTGCGGCGACGGCGGGTTTCCCAGCCGTCCATCCACTTTCCCCGCGTGGTGTATTTGCCTTCGATGAAAATCGGCTTCGATTCCTTGAGCAGATTTTCTTTTGGCGCGAAAAACTCATCGTTGGCGGAGAGCACTTTGCCGCCGAGCCGCTCTGACGCCAAATCGGCGGGTTGCGTGAAGTCGTTCATGAGTGGCCCCGGAGGAGCACTCGGCCCGCGGGAGCGAAGGAAAATTCACCTCGTTCAAAGACTTTTTGCCCACGCACGAAGGTGGCCTCGACGATGCCTGCGAGTTCGCGGCCAGCGTAGGGAGTTATCTTGTGACGGTGATGAAGGCGTTCGGGCTCAACGCGAAACTTTCCGTCAGGATTGAAAATCACGAGGTCGGCGTCGCAGCCCACGGCAATCGCTCCTTTTCGTCTTTGCAGGCCGGCGAGACGCGCCGGAGCTTCGCACATCCAGCGGATGACCTGAGTGAGAGGATAGCCGCGGGAGCGTGCTTCCGTCCACACCGCGGGTAAGCTGATTTGGAGCGATGCGATGCCGCCCCAGGCTTGCATGAAATCGCCGTGTTCGCGGAGTTTCATGGCGGGAGGGCATGGGGAGTGGTCGGAGGCGACTATGTCGATGGTGCCGTCCGCGAGAGCGGCCCAGAGTTGTTCGCGGTTTTCGCGCTCGCGAATCGGCGGAGCACATTTGAATTCAGTGGCGCGGTCGGGAATCTCTTCCGAGGCGAATGTCAGGTAGTGAGGGCAGGTTTCCACGGTGACTTTGGTTTGCTGTGATTTCGCGTGCGTTAGCGTGGCTAGCGCGTTTGCAGATGAGAGATGCACGATGTGGAGGCGCACGCGGAATTCGCTGCTCAAGCGCAACAGCAGCGAAATGGCGGCGTTCTCGGACTCGCGGGGGCGGGAAGCTAACCACGTCGCATAGCTGGTTGGCGGAGCTTTTGCGGGCGCGCTTTGCAGCGCGGCCTCGATCGGCCCTGGCAATTCGGCGTGGGCGAGCAGCGGCGCGCCGATCGCGGCTAATTCCGGGAAAGCCGCGCGTAGATCCGATTCCGTGACGTACGAAAATTCGGGGACACCGCTAGGCACCAGAAAACATTTAAAGCCGAATGCGCCGGCGTCCCACATCGGACGCAGCTCTTGAACGTTGCCAGGAACGACGCCGCCCCAGAATCCTACATCGACCCACAACTGTCCTGTGGCCGCGGCGAGTTTCTTGGGATAGGCCGCGACTGTCGTGGTTGCTGGAATGCTGTTGAGCGGCATCTCGACCAGCGTGGTTACTCCGCCAGCGGCTGCGGATTGCGTCGCGGTGTGAAAGCCTTCCCACTCGGTGCGGCCAGGCTCGTTGATATGGACGTGCGTGTCCACAAGTCCTGGCATTACGACAGACTCGCCGGCGTCGTAGATCGTGAACCCGCTGGGTATGTCGTCGAAGCTGGAGATTTTGGTGACTAAGCCATCGTGGATGTGGATGGCTGCCGGGCGCTCGCCTTCGGGCGTGAATACTCTGTTGCCGCGAATCGCGATCTTGTTGTTGCGTAGAGGGTCGTTGCTGGGAAGATTCGGCATCGCGCGATCCCTATGTGGATAGGAGGTCCCAGAATTCGGCGAGAAGATTTTGCGCGATGCGGCGGCGATAACGCGCGGTCGAACGCATGTCGTCGATCGGCGCGATTTCGCGGGCGAGCACCTCTTGGGCTTTGCGCAAATTCGCGGGCGTCAGTATTTCGCCTCGCAATGTTTTTTCTGTTTCGACGGCGCGCAGGACCGTTGGTGCGACGCTGCCGAGGGCTATACGTATATCTGCCACGCGTCCTGCGTCCATGTGGGCCGCGGCGGCGAAGCAAACTTTGGAGATCGCTTGGGCGCGGCGGGTGCCGACTTTGCGGTAGTAGTGTTGCCATGCTGGCGCGGCGCGTGACAGTCGAATGCGGCGAATGAGTTCGTCGGCACGCAGCAGAGTTTGCTTATAGCCGATCCAAAAGGCGTGATAACGCACCCAGCGCGATTCGCTGGCCGAGACCAACTCCAGCTCTGCGTCGTAGACGAGCAGGGCGGGCGGGGAGTCTGCGGCGGGTGAAGCATTGGCGATATTTCCGCCGAGGGTGCCGCGGTTCTGTGTCGCGACGCTGCCGGTTTCCGCGGCGGCGCGGCAGAGCAACGGGAATTCGCGCATCATGATTTCGCTATTGCGTATTTCGGTGTACGTGGTTAGCGCGCCGAGGATGACGTGTTGGGGCGTTACCTCGATGCCACGGAGTTCGGGGAGTTTCCAGATACTCAGGAAGTTGCGGTGCGGGAGTTTGCCAGCTTCGAGGAGCACCATCAGATCGGTGCCTCCGGCAAAAGGTTGCCAGACCCCAGGCTCTCGCGCCAGGCGCTGCAACGCGTCCGACAAATCGCGCGGCATTTCCATTTTATAGGTGGGGACATACGACCTCAACGGCGCGACCCCAGAGGTTGTTCGGTGGAACGGCAGGCGGCTACGACGGATTCGAAAATTTTCGTGTAACCGGTACAGCGGCAGAGATTCCCAGCCAGGCCTTCGCGAATCTGAGCTTCGGAGGGTTGCGGATTGCGTTCGAGGAGATTTACGGCGGCGAGAATCATTCCTGGTGTGCAGATGCCGCATTGGGCTCCCCCGTGGGTCAGGAATGCTTGTTGAACGGCATGCAATCGTTCGCCAGTGGCGACGCCTTCGATGGTGCGAATTTTTGCGCCGCCGGCTTGCAGAGCGGGAACTAGACAACTATTCACCAGTGCGCCGTCGAGTTCGACCGCGCAGGCGCCGCATTCGCCTTCGCCGCAGCCCTCTTTCGTGCCAGTGAGGCCGGCTTGCTCGCGCAAGACGTCGAGCAGCCGGGCCATGGGATAGGCTTCGAGCGTCATCGCACGGCCATTGATTTCGCACTCGACGCGACTTTTGCTTGCTTGGTCTAGAGTGCGGGAGTTTGGCGCGCCGGCGCGTGGCGTGGAGGCGTCAGGCATGCACGCTCTCCAGCATTTCGAGGAGGACTTCCGGCGTGATGGGAATGCGGGTGACATCGGCGCCCGTGGCGTTGGCGATGGCATTGGCAATTGCCGGCGCGGTGCCGTCCAGCGGGAGTTCGCCGATTCCTTTCGCACCCGCGGGGCCGAGCGCGTAGGGGATTTCTTCGAAGAAAACGCGGATCGGCGGAATGTCCATCGATGTGGGCATGATGTAGTTCGTCATCTGGCCATTGCTCATGCGGCCCTCCTGCCAGACGACATTTTCATAGAGAGCGTAGCCGATACCTTGAGCGACACCGCCTTCGATTTGTCCGGCGGCGAGAACGGGATTGATGACCTTGCCGACTTCCTGGACGGCGACGAAGTCTTCGACGCGCACTTCGGCGGTGCGGGTATCCACGGAGACTTCGGCGACATAAACTGCCCATGCGTAAGCGCCGTACGCGTCGCCTGTATAGGTTGCGTCGTCCCAGTGAAGATTTTGCGGATGTTCGTACTTGATCAGTGATTGCAGTGGGCCAAATTTGGCGATGTACTGGCCGCATGCGGCGGCGAAATCTTCGGAGTTGTAGTGTTGCTGCAAAAGTCCGCTATCGAAGAGTGATTTCTGGACTGCGCGGGCGGCGGACTCTACGAGTTTTCCGACGATCATGGTGGTGCGGGACGCGACCGTGGGACCGCTGTTGGGGACCATGGCGGTGTCTGGTTGCATGATTTCGATGCGATCGATTTCGAGTCCGAGAGTTTCGGCGGCGATTTGGGCGAAGACGGTGTTGGCGCCCTGGCCCATCTCGGTGCTGCCGGCGAAGACGCGTACGCGACCATCGGGAGTGAGGTCGAGAGCTGCTTCGGATGCGAGGTACTCCTCACCCGATCCGGTGAAGCCGGCGCCGTGCAGGAACGCGGCAAAGCCGATCCCGCGTTTGATGAGGTTGCGCGGATTGTCTTTTTGAAACCGCTTGCGCTTGGCGTGGTAGCCGCTGCGTTCGAAGGCGCGTTCCATGAGATGCGCCATGTCGACTGCTTCGCGAATTACCTGATGGACGGCGAGGGTTTGGCCTTCGCGGATGAAATTGCGGCGTCGCAATTCGTCGGGCGAAATTCCCACCACTTGGGCTACGCGATCAAGATGGCGCTCTAATGCGAAGACGCTTTGCGGGGCGCCGAATCCGCGGAAGGCGCCGTGGGGCGGCATATTGGTGGCGACGGCTCGGCTGCGCACGCGTACGTTGGGGCAATGGTAAGGGCCGGCAGCGTGGATCGTGCCGCGCGAAAGGACTACCGGGGAAAGCGTTTCGTAGGCACCGCCGTCGATGGTGAAATCGATGTCCATCCCGAGAAATTTGCCATCGCGCGAGACCGCCGTGCGGTGACGGGTGCGCGAGGGGTGGCGCTTGGTGGTGGCGACCATGTCTTCGGCGCGATCGTAAATCATTTTCACCGGCTTGCCGGACTTCCAGGCGAGTAACGCGGCGTGGCCTGCAAGCATGGAAGGATATTCTTCCTTGCCGCCGAAGCCGCCGCCGGTTTCGGTTTGCACGACGCGGATGCGATCTTTGGGCAGGCCGAAGAGGCGGACGAGGGCTTTGTGAACGTAGTAGGGGCACTGCAGGGAACCCCAGACGGTGACAGAGGCGGGACAGGAGTCGGCGGGAGGAGAAGAGCCGGCAGGGATGCCCGTCGCGGCTCGGGGCAAGCCCGCGCTACCAGTTGGCGGCGAGGCTGAGCTGCCCGGATGGGCTTGCGCGATCATCCCTTGCGGCTCGATGTAGAGCTGCTCTTGTGCACCGGTTTCGTATTCGCCTTCGACGATGAAATCGGCGGCGGGCCAGGCTTCGTCCACATTGCCCTTTTCCACGTGGAACGATTTGAAGATGTTGTCTTCACCCCAGATTACTTCTTTGTGGGCCAGGGAATCTTCGATGGAGAAAATCGCGGGGAGCGGATCGATTTCAATTCGAACGGCGCGGCGGGCTTCTTCGAGAAGATACTTGTCGGGATGCGCCAGGAGGAGGATTGCCTCTTCTGGGTGATTGACGAAGCCGTCGGCCAGGCAGGGTTGATCTTCGATGAGCAGAGCGATGGTGTTTTTTCCGGGGATGTCTTTGGCGGTTACGATGGTGAACTCGTTCCACGGGACGCTGGGTTCGAAGCGGATGTCGCGAATGCGGCCGCGGGGCGCGGTGGATCGGACCGTCACACCGTAGATCATCCCGGGGAAGGACAGATCGTCCACGTAGGTGGCGCGGCCGGTGACTTTTTCGCGGCCTTCTTTGCGCGGGACGGAGGTTCCGATTAGACGTGGATCGGGCACAGGCCGTCCTTGGGAAGAGAGATTGCCGCGCGGCTAAGGCGGTGTTGGGATTTTAGCGCAGTGAGTGGGAATGGGCGAGGTGGGCAATTGACTCGAAGCACGAAGAGGCGAGAGTGTTGAAGCGTCGACTCGGTTTGCGACTTCGGCGTCAGTTGTGGCTAGGTTGAGAGGGACACAGGCAAGAGTGCCTGTGCTACTTAGAGGCGGTCGGGGGTCAGGATAGCGGTCATTTCCAGGACGCGGCGGTAGTAGTCGTGGTGTTTCAGTTGGGCACCGGCGTGCTGATCGACGATGAAGGTCACGTCGGGATGGTGTTGCAGCGCGGAAGCGGTGACGCTGGCGGTGACCGGGCCTTCGATGGATTGCGCGATCGGGATGGCTTTCGATGGACCGCTGGCAAGAAGCAGAATGCGTTTTGCTTCAAGAATCGTGCCGATGCCCATGGTGATGGCGCATTCGGGGACTTTTTCGCTGGCCGTAAAAAATTTGCGGTTGTCGTCGATGGTTTCCTTGCTAAGGACTTTCAGACGCGTGCGGGAGCCGAGACTGGATGTTGGCTCGTTGAAACCGATATGGCCGTTGCGGCCGATGCCCAGGATCTGAAGATCGATGCCACCTGCTTCGCGAATGGACTGTTCGTAGGTGGAGCAGTAGCGCTCGTACTCGCCGGAGATGGTGCCGTCCGGAATGTGGATGTTTTGCGCGGGGATATTGACGTGGGAAAAGAAATTGTGCTGCATGAAGTGGTGGAAACTTTGGGGGTGGCTAGCGGAGAGACCCAGGTACTCGTCGAGATTGAAAGTGGTGACGCGGGAGAAATCGAGAGCTTCATCGCGATGCAGACGTGCTAGTTCTCTATACATACCGAGAGTGGTGCTGCCGGTGGCCAGCCCCAGACGCAATCCGGGATTTCGCCGAACGGAGTTGGCGATAATTCTGGCGGCTACGCGGCCGAGCTCATCCTTGCCGGGTTGTAGAACGAGGAGCATATCGGAATATTCTCTAGTCTAGCCTAAACCGATTTAAACATATAATTCCACGGCATTTGGTTATCGCCGAGAACCGCGCTGACGTCCGTTGTCGAGCGGCGGATTGCGCGAACGCCCCTCCCTTGCCCGATCACGCAAACCGAAGAATTGTCATCGCGAAATACAGTATTGGGTCTACACTTCCGGGTCAATGCGGTTTTTGGGGTGAACACTTAACGATGGCTCTCAACGCAACCGATTGGATTGTGATCGCCGCGTACCTGCTGTTGAATCTGCTGATCAGCCTGTACTACCGGCGACGCTCCTCGGGAAGCACCGAGGAGTTCTTTGTTTCCGGGAGGAATGTGTCGTGGTGGCTGGCCGGAACTTCGATGGTAGCAACCACGTTTGCGGCGGACACTCCGTTGTTTGTTACCGGAGTGGTGGCGAGGAATGGAATTTCCGGGAATTGGATCTGGTGGTCGCAATGTTTGTCCGGAATGATGACGGTTTTCTTTTTTGCGCGCTATTGGCGGCGTGCGGGAATTCTCACTGACGTGGAGTTCGTGGAATTGCGGTACGAAGGAAAGCCAGCCGCGTTTTTGCGCGGATTCCGGGCGATTTATCTTGGCGGCTTGATGAATTGCCTGATTTTGGGTTGGGTCATCAAAGCGATGATCAGCATCACCACGGTTTTGCTGGGAGCTACGATCGCGCAGGGCCGGGTGTTGGATATAGGCGTTGGCGGCCACACGTTGTTTCGTTACACGTTCGGCGAGCCTGCGCATACGGGATTGCTGATCTGCGTTCTGTTACTGGTACCGTTCACGGGAATTTACACGTTCATCGGCGGGCTATGGGGCGTCCTGGTGACCGACCTGTTCCAGTTCATTCTGAAGATGTCGATGATCATCGTGTTGGCATGGGTAGCGGTTTCCAAAATTGGGGGTATGACTTTGCTGAAGCTGCAGCTTTCGCATGTGGACGAGGCGGTGCGGCAAACGGGGCAGTCGACGGGATCGGTAACGGCGTTCTTTCCGTCGTTCCACATGGGCTGGACGACGGACGCGATCTGGACGCTGCCCGTGATTACGTTCGTCCTGTACCTGGGAGTGCAGTGGTGGGCCAGCTGGTATCCCGGAGCGGAGCCGGGCGGCGGGGGATACGTGGCGCAGAGAATGTTCAGCGCGAAGGACGAAAAGAATTCCCTGGGCGCGACACTGTGGTTCAACATCGCCAACTATGCGATGCGATCGTGGCCGTGGATTGTGACGGGCCTGGTGGCGGTGGCGGTGTATTCGCCGCACGGCGGGTTGCACCCGAGCGCCGAATTTGCCGCGGAGCCGGAGAAAGGTTACGTGATGGTGCTGCGTGATTTTCTGCCGCCAGCGCTCCGCGGATTGATGGTAGCGGCGTTTCTGGCGGCGTTCATGTCCACCGTGGGGACGCAGCTGAACTGGGGGACTTCGTATTTCATAAATGATTTTTACCGGCGGTTTGTGGTGCGGAAAGGTAGCGAGAAGCACTACGTGCGGGTCAGCAAACTGTTCATCGTGCTGCTGGTGATTTTGAGCGGGTATACGGCGGCGCATATCACATCGATTCAATCAGCGTGGCAACTGCTATTGGGAATGGGCGCGGGAACCGGCGGCGTGCTGATGCTGCGATGGTACTGGTGGCGGGTCAATGCGTGGAGCGAAATCTCCGCGATGGTTGCGGCGTTCGTGGTGTCGGTATCGCTTCAACAGCTGGAGTTTTCCGGAAACAACGCGGTGGTGTTCGCGAAAACGGCGCTGATCACGACGGCCGCGACTACGATAGTGTGGCTAGCAACGACGCTGCTAACAAAGCCGGAATCCGACGAACGATTGCTAAAGTTTTACAGACGGGTTCATCCGACGATTCACGGGTGGAAGCGCATCGCGCTGTTGGCTCCCGACGTCAAGCCGGTGCGGGATTTCAAGGCCAACGCGTTTGATTGGGTGATGGGCTGCACGCTGGTGTATTGCTGTATGTTCGGGATCGGCGAACTGGTGCTGCAGGCGTGGGTGACCGGGTTGGTGCTGTTGGCGGTGGCGGCGCTCGCCGGGTATTTCATTTACTGGAGTTTGTCGCGACGCGGCTGGGAGACGCTTTCCGGTGGAGTTGACGCTGCGTTGCCCGTTTCCGAGGGCCGGATCAATCTGCAAGAGGGCGATTGATCGCCGGCTTGGAGAGATGTTGGTGCAAGAGAAAAGGGCGGAGATTTCTCTCCGCCCTTTTTCCTTGATGCAGGGTTGAGGGTCTACTTACATCTTGCGATGCGGAGATGCCTTCTCTAGGCGCGAAAGCAAATGGTGTGCGGAATCGGGAGCGTGAAGGCGCGATTCCGTGATGATGTCCTCAGGGGAAACTTCCTTGCCATAAATGCGCTTGTTGGCATCGTTGTCTGGACGAACCGTGGAGCCTTCGAGCGAGACACCGGCGAACAGACCGCGAGCGCGGGAGTAACTCAACATTTCGGCTCGCAGGGTGACGTCGGACTCCGCTGATGCATCGCGACCCTTGGGGCCCGCCGCGATGGATGCATCACCTCCGAGCTTCACCTTGCTATGAAGCACACTGTCCGCGCCGCGATTGTTCATGACCAGGATGACGAAATCGGTGGCTTGACCGCCGATCTGGAAACCGACGCTGCCGCCTTCGAGAGCCATCATCGTGGGTGCGCCCCACGGACCGTTATAGTCTTTGCGTGTGCGGCAGGTCATCACGCCGCGGCCGTAGCTGCCGCCGACAATGAATGCTGCTTTCAAGACAGACGGGAATACGATCACGCAGCGAGCCTTATCGAGCGTGTCTTGTGGGATGTCGTCCGGGATATCGAGGATTTCCTGAATTACGGTGCCGGCGTTCTGGATACGTTCGTTCTCTTTCTGTTCGTCGTCTTTCGCCTTGGCGGGCGAAGCCGCCGCCAGGGGCAATCCTGCCAGGGCAAACGCGCCGGTCAAAAACACCGCGTAAAACTTCTTGTTTAATGCCTTCATCCGCTTTCTCCTTTTCCGTCTTAATGTGTTGGCCGATTTATTTGAGAGCAATACTTGCCGCAGGCTAGCTCTTGCGGTCGGACACCAGAATCACAACGCCACCGATTAACGCCAGCGCCCCAAGGATTGGAGGAAGAGGCACGGTGTGATGTTCTTCCTTGGTCGCCTGAATGGGACCCACGTCCAAGACTTTCTTTTGGGTTGTGTAGGTAAACCCTTGGTAGATCAAGGCGAGCACTCCAAGGACGACCAAAATGACTCCGAGCGGTTTCATAACACCTCCTTGAGGTGGCACACAGCGACTAGATGCCAGAGAGCAAAGCTGATTCGGCCGAGATTGCTACGTTCGGCGCAACAAATGTCCGACGAGAGTGACCAGGAACAAAATCAAAAAAAGATAAAAAAGGATCTTTGCGATTCCCGCCGCAGCCAAGGCGATACCCGTGAAGCCCAGAAGGGCCGCAACCAACGCAACGATGAAAAAGCCTAATGCCCAGCGCAACATCGTGTCCTCCTGACTCAAATCAAAGTGAGATCTTCTAGCGAAGGGACCGGAATCCAGCGCTCAAGGATAGCTGTCTTGACGAGCTTGAATGCGGATTCTCAGTAGTTGTACAGGACGGGGCCTGGAAGCTCCATACGGCAGAGACCGTAGCGAATGCGGAACCATCATGTAGCCTAAATCGCTCACAAAATGTCGCGTCGCCAAAGATAATTGAACGAATTAGAATGGATCGCCTCGGGAGATACAGGATGGGCTTCCCCAAATATAGGCGGAACGATGTAAAATTTTCGAGGCATACCCCAATTGCCGAGGGGCGTACTAGGACCAGAGTGGGTCGTAAGGTCATTTATTGCTGCATTTTGCCGTGATGTCTGGGATACGCGCGAATGGTGCCCTGAATGCACCCTTCAGAGGGACAAATGAGGGCCGTGATCCCAGGTAGGCTTAGTTCGCGTCATACATTGAAGGAGACTTAGAACTGGACGAGTTGATCAATTCTCACAGAGCTGGCAGAAGACGCCATCGCGAATACAGGCCGGAAAACTTAGGAGGTAGCTATGGACCCAGTACGATTGTTAGTCGCGGATGACCACGAAATTGTGCGCAAGGGACTGCGCTCGCTGCTCGAAGCACAACCGGGGTGGCAAGTTACCGCCGAGGCATGCGATGGACGTGAGGCCGTCGAGAAAGCCCGGGAAATTAAACCCGATGTCACCGTGCTGGACATCAGCATGCCCGCATTGAATGGACTGGAAGCGGCGCGGCAGATGATCAAGAATGACGCGCGCGCGAAGATTTTGATTCTGACCATGCACGAGTCCGACCCTTTGATTCGTGAGGTGCTGGACGCGGGAGCCCGAGGGTATGTGCTGAAGTCCGATGCGAGCCGAGACCTGGTTACGGCGGTAAACGCGGTGCGCAGCAATAAGACGTTTTTTACTGCGAAGGTCGCGCAGATCGTGCTCGACGGATATCTGGACAAGAAGCCGAGGAAAATCGACGAGAAAAAGAACGAGCCGCGCAGCCGGTTGACTCCGCGGCAGCGCGAAATCGTGCAATTGCTCGCGGAGGGCAAGAGCAGCAAGGAAGTCGCGGTGGCGCTGGCGTTGAGCGTAAAAACGGCGGAGACCCATCGCGCTAACATTATGCGGAGACTGGATTGCCACTCGATAAGCGAGTTGGTGCGTTACGCTGTTCGAAACAATATTATCGAGGCCTAAGTTGGGGTCGCCGGACACGTAGTGCGCTGATTGGCAATTTTCCGGACGAGCCCGGCCTTCCCGCGGTGTTTACGGAGTCTCCTGTTTCATCCGCAGAATGAACAATGCTTCGGTGCGTCGCACCGTGAATGTGAGCTACATTCAGGCGGAATCCTACCCTACGTAGTCCCCTGTATTTCATCGCACCGCTGCGCGTGCTCTCCTGACAATGCAGGTAACGAACCCAAGAACCGAGGAGGTTCCATGAACTGGGATCAAGTCGAAGGAAAATGGAAGCAAGCCGCCGGTAAGGTCAAAGAAAAATGGGGAAAGCTGACCGACGACGATCTGCAGACCATCAGTGGAAAACGCGACCAGTTGATTGGCAAGATTCAGGAACGCTACGGGATCGCCAAGGACGACGCGGTACGTCAAGTGGACGAGTTCTCCCGGACCTACGGGACGGATGAAACCGTGACCCGCGAAAAGACGCGTACCGTCGGCGGGCACTAAAATAAGGCGTCCATACCGGCGCCAGTTCAGCTGAATTCGAACGGGACGCTTGAATGACACACAAACGACCGGAGCAAGTCGAAAGACTTGCTCCGGCTTTTTCATTTGCAATACGTCCTCGAATGTCTGCGCCGAGCTTTCAGTCGGAACCCATCTTGAACGGCCGATCGTAGCCGGTCATTTCCAAGTAGCCTACCCCGCCGGAAGGCGATTGTTGCCGCGCCCCACCGAAGGTGATCGCACCTTCCCAATAATTAGGCGACAGTTTCGTGTCGCTGGTCATCTCCTGAGACGGGAGCGGGGTTTGCACTTCCAAGTCCAGGCCAAATCGTGGAACCGCCACTCTCCAGTGAATCGGATACACAGCGCGCGTGACGTCGCTGGTCCAGGTTTCCGCCAAGGGCTGCAGCGTGAAGTCGATGGAGCGTAAATGAGTGCTGGCTCCACTGGCATCCACGTATGTGCCCGCCGAATAAGGGTCGATTGACCCGTCGCTGCGGCGGATGCGAAACAGCATCAACTCTGTCCCGTCGTCGAGTTGCAGGCTCAGCCAGTCCCAGCCGACTTGATCGTTCTCCAGTTGGTGGGTAAAGAATTCGTGGTCCATCCAGGCGAGGCCGGTGACGTCAAAAGTTTTGCCGCCCAGCTCGATCCGGCCCTTCGTGTCCAGTCTGGTGAGTGAAATGTAGTGCGAGGCGTGGCCCGAGCCAGATGCTTTTTGGCTGACGCCATTTTCGCCGTTTAGTACCGGCAACTTTTCAGCGTGAAGAGTCAACTGCACCGTGAAGCGAGCGTCTACTGCTTGCAATCTCTGCTCGTCGCCATGCCACTTGATTTGCCAATTGCCGTTCCAAATGCGGCCGTCCGAGGCGCTGATTCCTGCAAGCCCCGGTCCGGAGCGGCTGGTGCGCTCGGCATGGTAAAACTCGCGGCCGTCCAGATCGCTCAAGGCCAAGTGGGCCAGGTAGAGATCGCGGACATCCCAAGTTTTCGTTTTGGCAACGTCGCGATTTACGCCTTGGCGAAAAAAGGTGAGCTCGAATCCGAAGCGATGGCCTTCCGTGGACTTCACGTTGCCGGTGTAGTACCACCATTCCGTCTGAAAATCCGGGTGATCGAAATGATCGTGCGGAAATTGATAGCGATAGCCAGGGAGGGCCGCGCGGTATTGCGCGGCGGATAGCTGCAAATATGGCTGGAGCGCGAGCCAGAGAGCCGCAAAGCACGCCAGCCTATTCTTCATGTACGACCTCGATCGGGTTCAAGCGAACAGCGACACTTGCCGGATATAAACCTGCCAGGACTGTGGCGGCGTAGACGACGGTCAACGCGCCCAGGAGCACGGCAACTGGCCAGTGAAATCGTATGGTCCAGCCGAACGATTGCTTGTTGATCACGAAAATCAGAATCAGCGACAGGGCAAAGCCCAACGCAACGCCTGCAAACATTGCCAGCAGTCCCAGCAGCCCAGCCTCGACCACAATTAACTTGCGGACCTGTCCCGAGGCTGCGCCCAGAAAGCGAAGCAGCCCGAGTTCGCGTCGCCGGTCGATGACCAGCGCGAGCAGTGCGCCGGCCACGCCCATCACCGCAACGATGACCGCGATCGCTTCGAGAGCGTAGGTGATGGCAAACGTGCGGTCAAAAATGCGTAGGGCTTCTTGTCGTAAATCGCGATTCGAAAAAACCAGTACGCGATGACCTGTCGCAGCTTGTTCGATTTCCGCGCGCACCGTTTCCAGCCGCGCATCAGGAGTGATATAGATGGCCAGGTTCGACGGTGCCGGGTCCGGCAGATAGCGAAGTGCCGTATCGCGATCCATCAGAATCACTCCGCGTTCGCTCGAATAATCGTAAAAGACGTCGGCGATGCGAAATGCGGCTTTCGCATCGCCCAGCGACAACGCCACGGAATCACCGCGTTGAACGTGATGCTTGTTAGCGAACGGCTCGCTGACGATGACGGCGTTGGCCCCGCGGAGTTCCCCGAGGACGTCGCTCGTGGAACGACCGGACAAGAAGTCAGCCTTGTGATAGGAGCGCAACACGCGCAGTTCGACCGACCCCAACCCCGCCGGCATTCCCTCGTAACTGATTTCGTATTCGCGCAGCCGGTCGATTGCCGCCACCCCCGGTAATCCTGCAATCGTGTCGGCGAGTTCCGTAGAAATTGTGGGATGACGATCGGCGGCGGGATCACCGGCGGGACGCAAGTAGAGATCGGCAGGCAGCTGGTCGCCCATCCAGAGAAGCACGGTTTGTCGGAAACTTCCCACCATGATGCCGACCGCGGTCATCATGGCGATGGCGGTGGAAAGCGCTCCGACCAGCACGGAGGTGCGCCTGAGCGAGCCCGACAAACTTCGCGAAGCGAGCACTGCTTCCACGCCGAGTATTTTGCCGAGCAGGCGCGACGCGAAGCGCGTCGTCACATCAACGAAAGTGGGAATCGCCAACGCCGATGCGACAATCAGCAACAGCGTTGCTAGATATCCGAACAATGGTTGGCCGGAGATGGCCGGCGCCCGCGAAGCGAGAGCTGCGCCGAGTCCAAGCAGAGCCGCCCACAACAAATCGCGCATCTTATGAACGCGCGCGACGTACTCTCGCCTTCCGCGGGCCATCGCTTCTACCGGCGATACCAGCGACGCTTCGCGTGCGGGAGAATATGCCGACGCGAAAGCGACGCCGATCCCGACGATAATGGCGATGAGCACCGATCGAGCGTTCAATTCAATCGATCCTGGCCGACTGCTCACATACAACGACTCCACCGTCGCAGACATTGATTTCACGGCGCCCGTAGCCATCACGCGTCCCAGCGGCAGCCCCAGCAGCGCACCTAGGAAGCCGAAGCCGGCAGCTTCCCCAAGAAACGCGGCGAGAATCGTGTTACGGCCCGCGCCCAGGGCGCGCACGATGCCAATCTCGGCTCTTCTGCGCACCACGGACACGGAAATTGTGTTGTAGATCAGGAACGCTCCGACCACCAGCGCAATGTAACTGAGCAAGCGCAAATTCCATCGGAACGCAGCGAGCATGCGGCGATTTTCATCGGTACCCGTGCCCGCGGGACGTACCTCCACTCCCTCTGGAAGCGCCTGCTGAAAACGCCTCCGCCATTCTTCGAGAGGGATCGTTTGCGGAACTTTCGCGAGAATGCGGTCAACGCGACCGAAACGGTTCAAGGCGTATTGCGCCGCCGCAATATCCATCACGATCGCGGCCGCATTTCCATCGGAGTCCGGATAGACACCGCGAACCACATATTCTCGGACCCGGTCGTTGATCTGTAATGAAATACGAGCGCCCGGCGGAAGCTGTAGACTCTGCCCCACCCAAATGCTGTTGTACTCACCCAGATATTTCAGCGCGTCTTCCGGAAGCTCCAAACGAAAGCTGGAAGCGACCTGCTCGTGGCCTTGGCCCTCCGCGATTAAATCCAATCCCAAAAGAGGATACGAGTGCTTGGTATCTACCGCGACTGCGTAGTCTTCGATCCGCACGGAAAACCGCAATGAATACGGAAGCGCCGACAATGTGCCCATCACGCTTTCGGGTACACCGCCCGCGGCGATGATTTCGAGTTCGCTGTCACCAGCTAGAGTCTCCATCGACGACCGAAACGATCCGGTAGCTGCCGTACTTGCTAGATCGATTGCCAACACGACGGCGACGCCCAGCGCAATCGCCAACACAGTGAGTGCGGTACGCACGGGTTCCGTCAGAACAGGTCGCACCATCAGCCGGTAAAAAAGAAGGAGGCGGACCATTTCAACGCCGCGCGGTGTCCTGAATTTTTCCGTCTCGCATCCGCACCACGACATCGGCAAGCGCGGCAGCCTCGGCACTATGCGTTGCCATGATCGTGGCCGTGTGTTGCTCGCGCGCCAGGCGTTGCAGCAATTCCAGAATAACGTTCCCGGTTGCGCTGTCGAGATTTCCGGTGGGTTCGTCGGCCAGCAGAATGCTCGGACGATGGATCAGCGCGCGCGCAATTCCCACGCGTTGCATTTGTCCGCCCGATAACTGATGAGGGTACCGATCGCCGAGAGTTTCCAAGTCGACCCACGCAAGCCGCTCGCGTGCGGTGGCGCGCGCACCGGTCTTGCCCGCCAGAAGTAAAGGCAGCTCCACGTTTTCGAAAACTGTTAGCGTGTGCAGCAATTGGAACGACTGAAAAACGAAGCCCACCTTTTCCCGCCGAAGCCGGGTCAATGCGGCATCCTTCAGCGAAGAAGTGGAAACTCCATCCACGAGCACCTGGCCGGACGTGGGAAAATCCATCGCGCCGGCCAGATTCAGCAACGTCGATTTTCCGCAGCCGCTCCTTCCCACCAGCGCCACAAATTCCCCGCGAGACACTTCAAAAGAGACCCCGTCCAGTGCGCGCACCGGTTGACCGTCCGTCGAATAGTCTTTGGTGACGTTCCGCAGGGAAAGAATGGGCATTGGTAGGAGCTTGTTAAGCCAGAGTACAGCTGTGGCGCAGCAATTCGATCGTCGCTGCGCCACATTTACAAAATACCAGGGCTAGCCGGGATTCTCGCGCGTGCGTCTAGTATTTGCCCGAAGCTAGCGCCTTCTCGATTGCCGCGGTTACTTCTGGAGAATCCGGCGTGACCTTCGGTTCGAAGCGCGCCAGAATTTGCCCGTCGGGTCCCACCAGAAACTTCGTGAAATTCCACTGAATGTCGCCGCCGGTCTTTGGGCTCGCCGCTTTGTCGGTCAAATATTGATACAGCGGCGTCTTGTCGTCGCCCTTCACCGAAACCTTCGCCATCATCGGAAACGTCACGTTGTACTTGGACGAGCAAAACGTCTTGATCTCCTGATTCGTGCCAGGCTCCTGCGAGCCGAAATTGTTCGCCGGGATTCCCACAATGACGAAGCCGCGATCCTTGTACTTCTCGTAGATCGATTCCAGCGCCGTATACTGCGGCGTGAAGCCGCATTTGCTGGCGACGTTCACCAGCATCACCACGTGACCCTTGTACGCGGCCAAGGGTGCGGGCTGACCGTCGATGGAGTTCAGCGTGAAATCATAAATCGTTTTGTCGCCGGCCATCAGCGTGGCACCGCAAAAAAGCAGCGAAAACAGCAATGGTGCAATCAATCTCATCGTCAATCCCTCCTGGATCGTCTCCGGCTCCCGTTGTGGTCGGGGGGGCAAGCCCGAGCTAACGTGCAGGCGTAGGCCGACCGGTTTCCGGAACCGCTCTGCGCGAGAACTATTCTACGCTATCGAGAAACGCCCATTGAGCCTTCTTTCTGGCTGATATAGACTTCGCGGCGCACGATTACCGCACCGGTCTTGTCGTGGGCGTCCCGGCCCGAGATGAGCCCAGTATTTGAGCACCGCGGGCGACCGTCGGTCGCGCGACACCTGCATGTTGGTGCGCGCGCTTCAGGCTCCGCACTCGTTTTCATCTTGTGGCAGAAATCAGGAGGATTGGATGCTATTTGCATCGGGAGTTGCGGTTACGCACCGGACTCTCGCGCCCGTGGACCTTGCCATCATCGCGGTCTACTTCTTACTGGTCTTCGGCATTGGATTCTATTTTTCCCGGAAGGAGCGGACTTCCGAAGGCTATTTCCTCGCCGGACGCAATATCGGTTGGTTTGCGATCGGCGCGTCGCTCTTCGTCTCGAATATTTCGACGGAACACTTCATCGGGCTGGCAGGCTCGGGCGCAACTTCGGGCCTCGCCGCGGGAAATTTCGAGTGGGAAGCCTCGGTGATTCTGCTGCTGCTTGGTTGGGTCTTTGTGCCTTTCTATCTCCGCTCGAACGTGTTTACGATGCCGGAGTTTCTGGAGCGGCGATTTAACCGCAATTGCGCGACCTATCTGGCGTCGATCTCGATCATCGCGTACATCTTCACAAAAATTTCGGTGCACTTGTACGCGGCGGCGATCGTGTTGGAGCGCGTCGTCGGCTGGAATCAGTGGATTGCCGCGATCATCTTGGTCGTCGCTACCGGAATTTATACTATTGCGGGAGGTCTTGCGGCGGTCATCTATACCGATCTCGTCCAAACCTTGATTTTGCTAGCCGGCGCCGTCGCCTTGACCTTCATCGGCCTGGACAAAGTGGGTGGTTTCGCCACTCTGCGCGCCGCGGTTCCGGCAAGCTACTTCCACATGGTAAAGCCAATCAGCGATCCTGACTTTCCGTGGACCGGAATTTTCTTCGGCGCTCCGATTCTTGGCATTTGGTATTGGTGTACCGACCAAGTAATCGTTCAGCGTGTACTTTCCGCGAAAGACGAAGGGCACGCGAAGGCCGGCACGATCTTTGCCGGCTTCCTGAAAATCCTTCCCGTGTTCCTGCTGGTCGTTCCGGGAATCATCGCCTTCGCTCTCTACCCTCAGCTATTCAACATCGTGAACGGCTCGGTCACCAATGGAGACATCGCGTTTCCCACCGCGGTCGTAAATCTCCTACCTACTGGTTTCGTCGGCTTGATGATCGCCGCGCTACTCGCCGCTCTAATGGGTGCGATGAGCTCCGTTTTCAATTCTGCCTCTACGATGGTCACTCTCGACTTCTACAAAAAGCTTCGTCCCGCCGCCAGCGAAAAGCAGCTCGTAACATTTGGCCGCATCGCCACCGGCGGCATGGTGGTTCTGGGTTTGCTGTGGGTTCCCTTCATCCACGTGCTCAGCGCCCAGCTCTGGGTCTATCTGCAAAGCGTGCAGGCATACATCAGCCCGCCCATCGCGGTCTGTTTCATCTTCGGCATTTTGTGGCCACGACTGAATGGGCAAGGAGCGATCTCCTCGCTTTTGGTCGGATTCGTTTTGGGCGCGGTGCGCTTCGTGCTGGAAGTGCTGGACAAAACCGCGCACTACCAATCTTCGGCCATTCGTGGTCTCATTGACATGAACTTTCTCCACTACTCCATCGTGATGTTTGTCGCGTGTGCTCTCGTGTTGATCGGCGTGAGCATGCTTTTCCCCGCTCCAGAGCGGAAGAACATCGCTGGCCTCACGTTCGCGACGGTCGACGAGAAACTCGACACCGTGGACGTCAAGACCACGCACCTCGCCCGCGAAACCCGTACGGAGCATCGAGTAAACCTGGCCTTCACGTACGTGCTGCTCGCCACGGTGCTTGCCCTGTGGATTTATTTCCGATAAGGGGCGAAGAAGAAATCCGAGTTATGACCACAGCCTCTATCCGCTCCCTCAAGCCCAACGTTTCGCAAAGCGAAGCGCTGCGAAAATTCTCTTCGATGGGGCTTGGCACACTCTATCGTCGCCTTCGAATCGGCCCCCTGCGCCGCGTCGCCGACGTTTACGTCCCGTTCTATCTCTATCGTGTCAGCTACAATCTCGGCCGCATTTTGCAGACTCGCTTCTTTGCCATCGATGCCGTCGAAGGTTCCCTGGATCTCTTCGAATTCCCCGGTGTGCCCGATCCTTCGCAGCTCGCCGACGTTGAAACGCGCAATTATTTGCGCCCCGCGCTGACCGAGAAGCGCGCGGAAGAGTTGCTGGGCGACAAAGTTCTGCGCGTCATTTTTCAGCAGGGGTTCTTCAAGCTCCGCGACTCCAATCTGGTCTGCTCCCGTGAACCGATCGATTTGTACCTTCCCTACTGGCTCGCTTTTTACGGTGATGAAACTCCGCGGTGCCGGGTGCTGGACGCCGTCCGCCGCCGCATCGAAGGCGCCAAGGCCTCCGCCTTCTTCGAAGAGTGGTTGGCGGCCTAAGCAAGAACATCATCTACGCTCGCAATTCCGGTCGGAGAGAGAAGACAATAGAAACATGACGGCTCCACTCAATATTCTTCGCGCAGCCCTCGCTCGACTGATTCTTGTCGTTTTGCTTGCGGTGGCTGCTTTCTCACCTTTTGCGATCGCCGAGGGTTGGCAGCACTTGGGCGCCATTCAACATGTCGAGAAACTGCCGAATGGGGTTGAGCTAAGCGCTGGAAACTCGAAGGTACGCGTCACCGTTTTTCGCGACGGCGTGATTCGCGTGCGCGTCGCACCAAAGGGTACCTTCCCCAAGGACACCTCCTGGGCCGTCATCGAAACTCCCGAACCATCTGCGATAAATGTCGAAGACGGCAATGAGGACGTCCGCCTGTCGACCGGCAACACCCAGGTCTTGATTCACAAATCGCCGCTGCTCATCTCCTTCGCCGACGCGCAAGGCCGCGTAATCCTCGCCGACGAATCCACACTACCGATGGCCTGGAACGGTTCGCGCATCCGCGTCTGGAAGAAAATGCCCGAAGACGAGAACTACTACGGCCTAGGCGACAAGGCCGGTCCAATGAACCGCCGCAACCGCGCTTTCATCAACTGGAATACGGACGCCTTCGGCTGGGGCGAATCCACCGATCCGCTCTACAAAACCATTCCGTTCTTTATCGGCCTGCGTAAAGGCACGGCCTACGGCGTCTTCTTCGACAACACCTACCGCAGCAGCTTCGATTTCGGCAAGGAATCACCGGACTACTTGTCCTTCGGCGCCGAAGGCGGCGAACTCAATTATTATTATTTCGCGGGTCCCGACCCCAAGAAAGTCATCGGGGAATACACTGCGTTGGTCGGCCGTTCTCCGTTACCCCCGCTCTGGAGCCTCGGCTACCAGCAATGCCGCTATTCCTACTATCCCGAAGCCCGCGCCCGCGAAGTCGTCAGCCTATTCCGCCAAAAGAGAATTCCCGCCGACGTCATCTATTTCGACATCGACTACCAGCAAGGCTACGCCCCGTTCACGATCAACCGCGAATATTTCCCCCACTTCGAACAGATGATCGCCGACTTCAAATCCCAGGGCTTCCACACCATCCTGATCACCGATCTCCACATCAAAAAAGATCCCAACCACAACTACGCCCCCTACGATTCCGGAACCAAGCAAGATCTCTTCGTAAAAAATCCCGATGGCTCCGTCTTCGTAGGCCCGGTATGGCCCGGCCCCAGCGTCTTCCCGGACTTCACGCTGACCCGCGCCCGCGATTGGTGGGGCACGCTCTACAAAGATTTTGTCCACATGGGTGCAGCCGGTTTCTGGAACGACATGAACGAGCCTTCCGTCTTCGAACGCGCCGACAAAACCATGCCGCTCGACACCGTCCATCGTCTCGACGACGGCTCGACCCTCGACCACCGCGCCATCCACAACGTCTTCGGCATGGAAAACGCCCGCGCCACCTACGAAGGCCTGCGCAAACTCCAAGCCGACGAGCGCCCCTTCGTCCTCACTCGCGCCGCCTATTCCGGCTCCCAGCGTTACGCCGCCACCTGGACCGGCGACAACAGCGCCACATGGAATCACATCTCGATGAGCACGCCGATGCTCCTGAGCATGGGCATCTCCGGTTACGGTTTAGTTGGAGACGACATCGGCGGCTTCGCCAGCTCCCCCCCGCCAGATCTCCTAACGCGTTGGTACGAACTAGGCGTCTTCAACCCCATCTATCGCGATCACGCCGCAAAAGGCACTGCCGACCACGAACCCTGGGTCAGCGGCCCAGAGCAGGAGTCCATCCGCCGCCGCTACATCGAACTCCGTTACCAACTCCTCCCCTACATCTACACCGGCGTCGAAGACATGACCCGCACGGGGCTACCGTTCATGCGCCCGATTTTCCTCGACTATCCGACGATGGACACCTTCAACGATCGCGACTTCCTTTTCGGCAGCGATCTCTACGTAGCCCCGGTCACCACCGAAACCGTCGACGCCGAAGAAATCCATCTCCCCCCAGGCGACTGGTACGACTACTGGACTTCGCAAAACCACGCCAGTACCGAAAAGATCGCGCTAAACCCAGCGTTAAATGAACTCCCTCTCTACATCCGCGCCGGCGCCATCATCCCAATGCAACCGATCGTGCAGAACACCCAGGAAAAACCCACCGGCTCGCTGCAAATAAAAGTTTACGCCGGCGAAGACTGCCACGGCTCCCTCTACGAAGACGACGGCCACACCTTCGCCTATCAACGAGGCGAATTCCGCCGCACCAACTACACATGTCAGATTTCGCCGGGTTCACTCGTTGTGAACGCCACAACGAAAGAAAATAAGTTCCAACCCTGGTGGCACGCCGCGCACGTCACGATTTTCGGCACTCCCGCCCAACCCAAAGAACTCCGCATCGGCCAGCAGATTACCCGAGACTGGCAGTACGACGCCAAATCGCACTCCGTCGCATTGACCATCCCCGACGCACGCGAAAACTGGAGTGTCTCTCTGACCTTCTAGTTCGCAGCGAGGTTATGTAGGTGCCGGGCTTTAGCCCGGCCAACCGTTCCGCACATCAATTTATTGCAAAAATCGATAACGATTCCGCAGGCGCGTTAATGTGAATTTCTTTCCCCGTAATTTCCGCCCGCCCCTCGCCGAGCAGTATCTTCATCGCCTGCGACCCCGCCGCCGCCGTATCGTTCAACGAAATCCGAAACTCTCTCGCCTTCATCGAATTGTTAAACGCCACCAAAACCCGCTCCTCCTCGGACTCCCGCAAGAAAGTGTAACCGGACTCGTCCGAGGCCAAATGCCACAGCCGCCCGCCTGCCAGCGCCGGATGCTCGCGCCGCAAACGCAGCAGTGCCTGGACGTAGGCAAACGTAGCCTGCTGCTCCGAATTCCGCCCATCTTCCATAAACGCACTCCGCGAGTCTTCCGACCAACCGCCAGGAAAATCGCGCCGGTTATCCGGATCACCGCCGCCCGGCATCCCAATCTCATCCCCATAGTAAAGTTCAGGAATTCCACGCAGTGTCAGCGTCAACGCAAAAGCCAACCGCACTTTCGCCGCCGAGCTCCCATCCATTCCGGCAAAGCGCGGCGCATCGTGATTTCCAAAAAAAGTAACCAGCAGCTCGGGACGCGTATACAGAGAGTCGTGGCGCAAAATATTCGCCAGCCGCCCGACCGGCGCGCCATCCAACAAAACATCGCGTAACGCGAAATACATCGGATAGTCGAACACCGTGGTAACGCCCGAATCGATGCCGTCGTACCGCTTCTGTCCGCCGCCAAAAAACGAAGTCACGCTCGGATCGGGATGAAAAACCTCCCCAATCGTAGTTAGCCGCGGATAAATCCGTCGCAACTCCGCGTTCCATCGCGACCAGAACGATCGCGGCACGTACGGAATCGTATCGACACGATATCCATCCAGCCCGGAAGACTCCGCCCACCAGATCGCATTTTCCACCAAATACTGCGCCACTAAAGGATTCTCGGTATTCAAGTCCGGCAAAATCCCGAAGAACCATCCATCTGTCAAATCCCGCGATAATGCCCGCGGCGCATGCGGATCAGCCAACACTTCGAAAGGATCGTGTCCTGAAGTTTGCTCCTTGGTCTCGCCATAAAACGATCCCAAGGCAGTCGCCGAAGAATTCGTGTGATGCTGCGCCGTGCCGTGAAACCAGTCGGCGAGCGGCGGGCTCACGACCCAAGGATGCCGCGGCCCCACATGGTTCGGCACAATATCAAACAAGATTTTCATGCGCTGCTGGTGCGCCGCAGCGACCAATTCCTGATACTCGCGTACCGTTCCCAAGTGCGGATCGACCGCATACAAATCCACCGCCCCATATCCGTGATAGTCCTCCGCCGCACCATTCTTCACCACTGGTGTAAGCCATACCGTCGTAACGCCCAGATTCTTCAAATAATCCAAATGCTCGCGTACACCGCGCAAATCCCCGCCGTGATAAGCCCGCGCCTTTGAACGATCGTGCGAACCCGGCGGCACATCGGCCGGCTCATCATTAGTCGGGTCTCCGTTCGCAAACCGGTCCGGCATAATCAGATACACCACGTCATTCGGCGAAACTCCCTGAAATCGATGAATCGTCTCCACTCGCGCCGCGATCGGCAATTCGAACGAAGTGACTCCGTCCGCGCTGGTAATCCGGCAAACCGCCGTCCCCGACTTCGTCTCCGCACTGAATTTCAACCACACAAACAAATATTTGCCGCCCGCGCTAGCCTGCGTCCGCTCCACCAATAGGCTCGCAAGATTGCATTCCACTTTCGTAGCCTCAAGCCCGCGTCCGGAAATCAGCAACATCACCTCCGGCGTAAGTCCCACCCACCAATTCGGCGGCTCCACCTTAGTGACCATCGGCGAATTGTCCGCACCAGCGGAGGCGATCGCCGCAACACAACACCACGCGATCGAAACCAAGGCAACGAGCACTCCACGAACCGCTCGGCCCCACTCACCAGTCACAAGTCACCAGTCACTCTCCAAACACGAGCCGCCCAAACACTTCCGGCACATGGAAATTAGGCTCCGGCGTCCCTGTAGCCCGCCAAGCTGAATAAAATCGCGGCTCCGCAGCCCCCTCCACTCGAAAAAAATTCACCCGCCACCCGACAGCCGGATCAAACCGCTCCGTCAAACTCTTCATCGGCACAGCCAGCGCTGCCGTCCACCGCTTCCTCGCTTCATCAATCTTCACGCTCCGCCGCATTCCGCTCCGCAAATCATGTTTCTCGCCCGGCCCAATCCCCAGGTCGATCCAAAATCCATTCGGCGCCACTTCAAACTCCTTGTACTGTCGCGGCTCCGCCGGATCGGTCTGCAAAAACACTTCGCAGACGTCGCGATCCCACAAGTGATCCCGCCACCCGCGCCCATCCGCATCCGGAAAAACGGTAATGCTCCGGTATCGCGCCACAAACCGCAAATACAAAGTCTCCGGAGTCCACAGCAGCCGCACTTCCGTCTCGCGCTCAGGATCCGCATTCAACCCTCGCCAATCGGCATCGAATCGCACCGGCGGCGCCCCCTCCCACGCCTTCTCCAGCGGAAACCCGTCCCCATCTGTCGCGTCTTTTAACGGCGCTGCAATGACTTTGTCATCGTTGGTCGGAACGTTTCGATTCACCGCACTCTCCCTTGTAGGGGCGCAGCACGGCTGCGCCCCAAACACCTCGCACTCTGGTGTTGGCACCAATCCCCGCAAACTGTTTGCGCACGCACCCATCTCGTCGTCCCCGACGGAACGAAAACCCTGTGCTAGCATCGACTTCGGCCAAATTTTAACCTTTGACGAAGCCGTACTCGCGCCACCCCATCCCACGGAGGCCCAAATCATGATTGAGCCAGTTAACGCCACCGACTTCACCACGCAATCCGCGCGCCGCCACCCCAGCCAGTTCGAATTCATAAAGTTTCGCATCGACCAGAACGTCGCCCGCATCACTCTCAACCGCCCTGACCACAATCTACTCAACGAAGCCATGCTCCGTGAGATCGCCGACGGCATCATCTTCGCCGGCAACTCCGAAGACGCCAAGCTCGTCGTTCTCGACTCCTCCTGCAAAGTCTTCTCCGGAGGCATCGACATCGGCGAATACACCTCGCAGCGCGTTTTCCAGATGCTCGAAGCCTTTCACGCCGCCTTCGCCGCCATGCTCGAAACCGGCAAACCCGTAATTTGCGTAGTGAACGGCCCAGCCATCGGCGGCGGCGCGGAACTAGCCGCGTTCGGCGATCTTGTCATCGCCACGCCGAAAGCACGTTTCGCGCAACCCGAAATCACCATCGGCGTTTTCCCTCCGCTGGCATCTACGATCTTACCGTTCCTCGTCGGCCCAAAAACCGCGCTCGAAATTATCCTCACCGGCGAGCCGGTATCCGCCGAGCGCGCCCTCGAACTCGGCATGATCAATCGCCTGGTCCCTGAAGCTCAACTCGAAAAAACAGTGGAAGACCTGGTCAGCCGCATCTCCGCTCAATCCGCCCCAGTCTTGAGCATGGCCAAAAAAGCCATCCTCGGCGGCATGGGCCTTTCCCTCCGCGAAGGCCTGAAACAATCCATGGACATCTTCCTGAACCAACTCTACCGCCTCGAAGACTCCCAGGAAGGCCTCCGCGCCCTGGTAGAAAAACGCAAACCCAACTGGAAAAATCGCTGATGCCCGTGCCCACTCCGGTAGCGCCGGCATCCTGCCGCCTTCGCTCAGTCCTCGCTTGGAGCGCACCGAAACACCTGTCATCCCGAACCCCGCGGTTTGTGCGGGGTGAGGGATCTGCTGTTCCCTCCGCTTCCAACGCCCGCACGGCTCGCGTTGACACTCCCCCATGCTCAACATAAACTCGTACTCTAATTTTGCAGGCAATGGAAGCGGGGAAGGCCGTGCAAATCGGCCGCGGTCCCGCCACTGTAATCGGCTGAAAAGCCGTAAGCCAGACCACCCTTCCAAGCCCCGGAAACACCCCCGTTTTTCGCGAGAAAAAGCGCGGGTTCGGCCCCACTCGCATGGGGCTTTTTTGTTGCCTGCCAAAAAATCTCGCCGCCGCCGTCAAGGAACAGTCGTGCCGCAGCAGTCCTCAGTCGTTGCGATGTTGAAATACTCGCTGTGCGCCGTCGCCTTACTCACCGCGAGCGCTGCGAGCACTCAGGCGCAGCCGCAGACCCAAGCGCCAACCGCGCCGCAAGCTCCCTCTACCGTCACCCCGCAATCCGCTCCCGCTCTCCGCGAAGTCACCGACGAAATAGGCCGCACCATTCACGTCCCGCGAATCCCCCAGCGCATCGTCTCGCTCACACCAAATTTGACCGAAACCCTCTACGACTTCGGCTTGCAAGATCGCCTCGTCGGCGACACCAACTTTTGCGACTACCCCGAGGACGCCCAGCACAAACCAAAGGTCGGCAATGTCATCAATCCCAGCCTGGAGGCCATCGTTGCTCTCCACCCCGACCTCGTTCTTGCCACCAAAATGTCCAATCGCCTGGAAACGGTCCGTTCCCTCGCCGACGTTGGCATCCCCACCTACACCACCGACCCTCACACCGTCGCGGAAATTATCTCCTCGCTGAATCGTCTCGCCGACATCCTGGCGGTGCCCGAGGTAGGCGACGCACTGACCAAAGATCTCCAGCGCCGCCTCGCCGATCTTCAGCGTCGCGTGGCCCCGCTTCCCCCACGTCACGTTCTCTTCGTCACCTGGACGCAACCACTCATGTCCATCGGCAAAGACACGTTTATCGCCGACGCCCTTCGCTACGCCGGCGCCGAATCCATCGTCGACGCGCAAGGCTGGCCCCAGGTAAGCCTCGAGGAAGTTGCGCGCATCCAACCCGATTTCCTGGTCTTCGCCGGCAATCACACCGAAACCATGCCCGTCGGCGTCGAGGCCCTTTCCGGCCTGCCCGGCTGGCGCATCCTCGACGCCGTGCGAAATCACCGCTACATCACGACCAGCGACGCCATCGACCGTCCCGCCCCGCGTCTGGTCTCCGCCATCGAAGACCTAGCCAAAAAATTTCACCCCGAAGCCTTCCCGGACAATCCCGGGACTACCCAACTTCAACCGACCCAGAACTGCCCAGAAGTTCTAAGCGCTTACCCAAACCCATGTCATCCCGAATCCCCGCGGTTTGGGCGGGGTGAGGGATCTGCTTTTCTTGCGCCGCAATTACCCGCTATCCTTTCGCGTAGCGCAGCCGCGCAACCTGCGCACCTCGCCAAGGATCCTGCATGCGCCCGCTGACCCTGACCGGCCTCCTCCTCCGCTGCGGCGTCCTGGCCGTTGTTCTATTCATCGTCGTGGTCATCGCCCTAAAGCTCGGCGCGGTCCCCGTGTCCCTCTACGGCCTGGGCCTCGACCTCCTCCACGTCCTACTCCGCAAGACCAGCGAAATCTCCAGCAACTACGACATGATCGTCCTCGACATTCGCCTCCCCCGCATCCTGCTCTCGATCGTCGTGGGCGCGTCTCTTTCCGTTGCCGGCACCGCCTTTCAAGCCCTGCTCCGCAACCCTCTAGCCGACCCCTACGTTCTCGGCGCTTCCAGCGGCGCGTCTCTCGGCGCCATCGCCACTCTGATTGTCGAGCCTTACCTCGCGCTTCCCATGGTGCTCGCCGCTCTCGTTACGCCGGTCGGCGCGTTCCTCGGCGCCGCCGCCACCATCGCCGCCGTCTATTTTCTCGGCCGCCGCGAAGGCCAGATCGACAGCAGCACGCTGCTGCTCGCCGGCATCGTTTCCGCCTCGTTCCTCTCCGCCATCATCATGTTTCTGATTTCCACCCTGGCCAGCCGCGGCGATCTGCGCGGCATGCTGTTCTGGTTGATGGGCGATTTATCCGTCTCCATTCAGCCGAGCCTTCGCTGGGTCTTAGGTATCGGCTTCCTTGCCGCGACCGGCATCATCTACACCACCGCCACCGATTTGAACCTCATGCTCAACGGCGAAAAGGAAGCCATGCACCTCGGCGTCGATGTTCGCCGCGTACGCATCGTCGTTTACTTGGCCGCTTCTATCCTCACCGGTCTGGCCGTCTCTGTAAGCGGCTCCATCGGCTATGTCGGTCTGCTCGTACCCCACGTAATGCGCATCATTTTCGGCTCCGACCATCGCATCCTAATTCCCACTTCCGCCTTCGGCGGCGCCATTGCTGTCGTCATCGCAGATACGCTCGCGCGTACCGTGGTGGCTCCTTCCGAACTTCCCGTGGGAGCTATGACCGCGCTAGCCGGCGCCCCACTCTTCATCTACCTATTGCGCCGCAAAGTCGCCTGAGCCAGCCGCAAACCATGGCCGCATCCTCCACGTTCGCCGACAGCCACCGCAACGCCGACGTCCGCCTCAGCGTCGAGCAAGTCAGCTACGCCTATTCCGCCAATCCAGCCCAAGCCCCGCTCTTCACTCTCGAAGCCAGCAGCTTCCAGGCTCGCCCCGGCGAAATCGTAGCCATCCTTGGCCCCAACGCGAGCGGCAAATCCACGTTGCTAAAACTGATCGCCGGCACCCAGGAGCCCCTTTCGGGCCGCGTCCTCCTGAACGGGGTCGTAACCCACTCCCTCACGCCGCGGGTCCGCGCCCAGCGCATCGCGGTCGTCCAACAAGAGAGCCCTTTGCTCTTTCCGTCGCGCGCCTGGGAATTCGTGCTTCAGGGCCGCCATGCTCACAGCCGCTCTCTCCGCTTCGAAACTCCCAAAGACGTCGCCATCGCCAAGAACGCCCTGGCCCAGGTTAACGCCCACCATCTCTCCGATCGCTGGATGGACCAAATCTCCGGCGGCGAAAAGCAGCGCGTCATCCTGGCCCGCGCCCTGTCTCAACAACCTCTGCTCCTCCTGCTCGATGAGCCCACGCTACACCTCGATATCGGTTCCCAAGTTGGCCTGCTCGACACCCTGCGCAAGCTTGCCGCCGTAAACCGCTACACAGTGGTCGTAGTCACCCACGAGCTGAACTTAGCCGCCCAATACGCCGACCAAATCGTCCTCCTCCACCACGGCAAGACCCTCCGCGTAGGCCCCCCGTCAACCGTCTACCAACGCGAACTCCTCGAACAAGTCTTCCAAACCCCCCTTTCCATCGAGTCCAGCCCCTCAGGCCGCCCCCGTGTAACCATCCTTCCCGCCAGCTGATGTAGTGGCCGATCTTTAGATCGGTAGAACCTCGGTGCGACGTCGCTCGTCCAATTCCGAAAAATCCCCATTCGACCCCCAATTTCGCCCGTCCAATGCATAGTACTTAACCATATGATACTCACTATGCTATCGTCCGTCGTGTATCCCGAATCCGGCTCTCATTGGCAATCGCAACCCGCAACGCGGATCATTCTTTCCAATTTCCATAATCAAATTCGCACGTCGAAATCCCGTAGAATCAATACTTCCAAAACTCTATCAAAACAAACAACTTTATCTCCTTTACGATCCGCACTTACGCAAAACAGGGGGGAGGGGGTGATTACCGTTAACCAGCATCCAGCCCTCCGCCGGAGGCCCTGCCATCGAACGACCGGCAGGCAATATCCTGATGCTATAATCCCCACTTCCATGGCAAAAACAGCTCCAGACATGCTCGCCATCTCTCCCGAATTGCTCGCCAAATACGAGCCGGTCATCGGCCTGGAAGTTCACGTCCAGCTGCTGACCAACACGAAAATTTTCTGCGCCTGTTCAACCCGCTTCGGCGATGCGCCCAACGCCAACACCTGTCCCGTGTGTCTGGGACTACCCGGTACTCTCCCGGTCCTGAACAAGCGCGTCATCGAAATGGCCTCCCGCGCTTCCCTCGCGCTGAACTGCACCGTGCACGAACACCCGCGTTTCGCTCGCAAAAATTACTTCTACCCCGATCTACCCAAGGGCTATCAGATTTCGCAATTCGAGTTGCCTCTCGCCACCGGCGGCTGGGTGGAAATCGAACTCGATGGCGCGAAGAAACGCATCGGCATCACCCGCCTGCATGTCGAGGAAGACGCCGCGAAAAATCTCCACGAGGGCTTCGCGCAATCCGCGACTAAGGCCTACATCGACTTTAACCGTTGCGGCTCGCCGCTTGCCGAAATTGTGTCCGAACCCGATATGCGCACGCCCGAAGAAGCCTACGCATACCTCACGACGCTGCGCCAAATCTTGCTCTACACCGGCGTCAGCGATTGCAACATGGAAGAAGGTTCGCTGCGCTGCGACGCCAACGTCAGCGTTCGCCTGCGCGGCACGGAACATTTCGGCACCAAAGTCGAAGTGAAAAATCTCAACTCCTTCAAGTTCCTGCAAAAGGCGTTGGAATACGAAATCGAACGCCACATTGGCGTAATCGAAAATGGCGGCCGCATCTCGCAGGAAACTCGCTTGTGGAACCAACACGAAGGCCACACCGTGTCGATGCGCTCGAAAGAAAAGGCCCACGACTACCGCTATTTTCCCGAGCCCGACCTGCTCCCGGTGCACGTAAGCACCGCCTGGCGCGAAGAAATCCGTCGCACGCTTCCCGAGCTGCCGGACGCAAAGCGCACGCGGTTCGCTAGCGCCTACGGGATCACACCATACGATGCGGAAGTGCTGACATCCTCGCAGACGAGAGCCGATTATTTTGAAGCGGTAACCAGAGCCGGCGCTACCGGAAAAAACGCCGCTAACTGGATGCAAACCGAACTTCTCCGCCGCCTCAACGATTCCAGCAAAGAAATCGAAGTCAGTCCAGTGTCACCTGGCGCGCTAGCCGACCTCCTGAAACTCGTCGAATCCGGCCAAATCACCGCCGCCATCGGTAAAAAAGTCTTTGCGACCATGTTTGAAAGCGGCCGCGGCGCCGCAGAGATCGGACCAAACAGAGGCGCGTGTGATCCGCATCGGTTGTCCGTTGGGAGTGAGGAACACGAAAGCCAATCGCGTCGGCATCTCTGCTGCCTGTTTCCGAATCACATCGATCAATGACGATTCCGCTGAGTATACCATCGTAAATTCAGCGGCTAAAGGAACGATTTAGTCGCCCGCACGAAAATCAGGCAAAACCGAAAGGTGTGCGATCGGGTAATTATCTTTGAGTTCTCTCCCGCGGGCCTGTTTTGCAGCTTTGACATTTAGAAATCGATGCTAGGTCTCCCTTACAGCGCCTCCAATAATAACGGGGGTCTCCCAGCAGGGATTGTTTAGAAGGGCGTTCGATTTCTTACCAGAAAAATTTTCCGCGCGAGACGATCGGGTGCGCGTTCTCGGCAGCGGGCGCACCGTGCGTCGCCCAGCGGGTATGGGCGAGCCCGGTCTTGCCCGTGATTTCTTTCCTGCCGATCTGGGCGGCGAGATCCCCCACCCGCGAGACGCTCACCACGCGTCCGATGCTCTCCTTCTCGACGATCGCCACGCCGCAGGAGTCGTAGCCGCGGTACTCAAGCCGGCGCAGGCCTTCAACCAGGATGGGGACGATGTTGCGTTGGGCGACGGCTCCCACGATTCCACACATGCTGTAAACCTCACAAGAAGGCGGTATAGGCGCGGATGATAGGGAATCTCGTGAGAAATAGGTCGCCAAAATTCCGACAATTATGGACTAATATTTCACCGTCTTTGCGGATACGTATTTCATTCCATAGTCGGCACGAGAATGGAATCTTCTTCCACTGATCAGCTTGAACTTGACGGCGTCGATCGGCGCCTGCTCAACCTGCTGCAGGACGACTGCTCGCTAACGAACCAGGCACTTGCCGCGCATGCGCACATCTCGCCGCCCACGTGTCTGAGGCGCGTGAAACGCCTGCAAGCGGATGGGTTCATCGAGCGGCAGATTGCCGTGCTGGCGCCCGGCAAATTAAGGGCCGGGCTGACCGCAATCGTGGAAATCTCTCTGGAGCACCAAGGTGCCGAGAAGCAGGCCGAGTTCGAGTTGCATGTGCGCGGTGAGGCTGCCGTACAGCAGT
>Ga0137403_10000830_pt1 | contig 39593 bp, 32 predicted proteins | sample CZOMad2_1_16fung_FD_122057 | JGI IMG/M metagenome (GOLD analysis project Ga0137403, IMG submission 122057) | Vadose zone soil fungal communities from Angelo Coast Range Reserve, California, USA - CZOMad2_1_16fungal (Hybrid Assembly) | ecosystem: Environmental > Terrestrial > Soil > Vadose zone...
ACCCGGAGCGGTAGCGATGGGATCATCCACACAAGTTGCACATTGATCGGGTCGCTACCGCTCGCCGTTCTGACACAACGACGCGCGCGAACTACTAATTAGACACGTTTCGCATAAACACGGGAGATCAGAAATGTGTACGGTCGCAGAGCAAGTGCGGAAAATGGAATAAGAACCACCCACAGCGGAACACGAAATCGAATTTCTCCAGTGATAAGAAAATGGATTGCCAGATGTGTTAGTAAAATCCACACTAAAACTGAAGCCACCAATTTTCTCTGTGTATATTCTTTAGATTTTAACGAATTAAAAATTCCGCGGAGTGATGAGATTAAGAGCAACGGATAAACTGTCCAACTCACAAGTAGATTCCGCCAGGAACTCCCGCTGAAAGCTGGTCGCCACATATTCCACATCTTGTGAAAACCGCGAATGATAAAATTAACGGGATGTTCAAAAATATGTTGCCAGGCGGCGTGAGAAAAACTTTGATTGGCCTGAACTTCATCATCCCGCCGGACATCTTCCGGAAAAGGCAGAAACATGGCCGTGTAACCTCCTTGCTTGGTTTCAAATCTGTCATATTCAGGATTATTACCCAACCAAAAAACATGTCCGCCTTCTAAAGACAAAAGCGTAAAGTGATTGAGCGTAAAATAATTACGCAGTCCCCAAGGCATCATCACCAATAAACAGGCAAAAATCAGAATGAAAGGGTAAAGCAATTCTTGCCTTTTGCGCCGGAGTAAAAAGAGTAAGAAAACAGTAACCGAAACGGCAATGGGCAAAGCCAAAGGACGCACCAAACCTGCTAAACCAAAGAACCCTCCACATAGAGAATAAAACCAAACTTTGTTTTGCGCGGATATGATGGCCGAAGTTAAATAATAAATTGCCAAAGCGAGAAAAAAGATATACAAGGGTTCGGTTAAAAGCTGTGTAGAACCCCACATTATCAGTTCGTAATAAAGAGCAGCAATTATTCCGGCGATAAATCCGGTTGATTTATCGAATAAACATACCGCAATTTTGGCAATAACCACACAAGTAATCGAAGCCAGAATACATTGAATGACGCTCGCCCAAGCCATATTTTCACCGAAAAGAAAAATGCAGGCAGATAGGAAAATCGGGAAAGCCGGAGCGACAAAAGCAGTTGCCCCATGCTCGACAGCGAAACCGTTTCCATCAAGAATGTTTTGAGCAATTTCAAGATACAGGCGAGTGTCTGCGCCAAGATAAGTTTTTTGAGAAACTTGCGGCAAAAGATAAACGATGCGCGCAATTAACGCCACCAAAAAAATTATCATTTGATTGTTGATAGATAGTTTGGATACAGCGTTATCGAGTCTGTTCATTCTGGATTTCCAACTTTGAAGATCGATTGTTGAAACGACAGAGGAAGAGAACTAGAAAAGCCTTGATGCCGTCTTGCCACCTGATTTTTTTGCCTTCCGAGGCTGTGCGTGGGCAATATGAAATCGGGACTTCCAGGATTTTAAATCCAGCTTGGCAAATTCGCGCCGTCATTTCAGGCTCAATGTCGAAACGATTGGTTTTTAGTTTTATGCGTTTGGCGACTTCGGCGGTAAAAACTTTGTAGGCGGTTTCCATATCAGTTAATTTGGACCGGTAAAGAACATTGGTAGTTATAGTGAGAATTTTGTTGGCGAGGCGGCGAGCTAAGGGGATATTTTTGTTTCGTTTCAGAAAACGAGAGCCGTAAACCACTGAAATTTTTTCGTCTAAAATCGGTTGTAGAAGATTGATATACTCATCCGGGTTAAGTTCCAGGTCAGCATCTTGAAGCAAGATAATATCGCCTTTGGCAAAACTCAAGCCGATGCGAACTGCCGCACCTTTCCCGATATTAACCGGTGATAAGTACAAGTGAGTAATGTTTATTTTATTGTTGTGTAAAATTTCCAGCGTGCCGTCATTCGAGCCATCATCGACAATAATAATTTCTTTTTCCAGTGGCACTCCAACTTTTGTTACACGGTCAATCACTTCGGCCACTGTCGACTCTTCGTTATAGACCGGAATGATTATTGAGAGGCGTTGAAAATTGCGTTTCATAAATATGCGTCGCGATGGGGTGAACGGCCACAATCAAAAAAATGGGCAAACCGAGGGCGATAGAACGGTTTGCCCTAATCCACCGTTGATCTCTTCTAACAAGAGACGGCCCGGGTGAACCGCGAGAGCGGATTCATTCAGGTCTTGGGGGATGACTTTGATCCTTTCGGACCGGGTTTCTTGCGGTCGCTGCGACGCGTGCCGCCGGCTTTCTCGTAGTCGTCACTGTCGGGGCCGCTTTTGGCCCTGATTGCTGACAGCCAACGTGAGTCCATGTCTTTCACCTTACGTCCCCTCGTGTCGAGATTGTTCTTCATCTCGTCGAGGTTCGAAAGTGCCAGGTTGTAAGCTTCCTCATCGCTGTGATAGCCGTTGATTTCTGCTTCAAAGTTGGGCACCGTTAAGTCGCCGCCAAAATCAGGCAACGGAGTTATGGATTTCAACCCGGCCAGACGCACTCGGGCTGACTCCAGGACAGAAGATGTTCGCTTGGTTCTTCCCATGAATTTTTCTCCTTTCGTGGGAATCAAAGGTAGCTAGTTGTAATTCGCGAGGCCGACAGGCGCATTATATCCAGCGGTCGCATAAAATCAAGCTAATTGATTGATTTTCGAGTCGCTTATTCGCTTTTGCTGAGTAAAACGGAATAACTCAAGGGCTGGAGATCAAGTTTCAAGAGCTTGAAGTTTGAATTCAGGAGCTTGAAGTTTGAATTCGAGAGCTTGAGATCTAGTTTCACCCGTTGCGAGTTTGAATCCAAGCAGCCAAGATCTAATCTCGCTCGCCGGCAGTTTGAATTCAAGAGCATGAGATCTAATCTCGCTGGCTGGGAGTTTCATTTCGAGTGCGTCAGATCTAGTCTCCTGGTTTTCTAAGATTGGTTCTCTTGAACCGAAACTCCTTTCGGCGCAGATCAGGCTCGGTGGAAACCTGGCTCTTCTCAGCGGCAAGCCTCAAAACTGCGTCGAGAACCATCCGCCGACGGCCACTAACACCATCAGGTCCGGATTTGGTTTGCTAAACGGTTTTCGCGTGGCTGGACATTCCTGCTCAGCCATAGCCGCGTAGAATTCAGGGGGGATTTCGCCGTCATAAAGGTCGCGGACATTCCGTACTTCAAACGATTGGTCTAAGGAGAGCCGCAGAAGCACATCGTGGAACTTGCCGCATTCTGAGCAAAGAACATGAAGATCGTATTGAGGCATCTGAGCGCTCGTTAAGTCGTCGAATCAAGAGCCTTATACGCTTTCGCATTTGGCATGGCAAGAACAATTTGCGGGAGTGAGGGGAGTATGAATACTAATAAAACGATGTGTCCCGTCAGGTTTCCCGGGAAAACACCCTAGTGAAGCCCGCTCTACGAAGCCTAAATCAGGGCGGCAGGGCAGTGGGGCAGTGGATACCAACTTCTCACTGCATACTTGGTTACCATATCCGGCTTCGCTCGCGGAAGGTGAAGCTTGAAACACCAGAACGATCACTATTGCTAAGCTTTCTCGATCTTTCTGCCAGGCGCACCGAACTTCGAACCCTCCTGCCAAGGCGACTTCTTTGATTTTGCATACTGAGTACTCACTTGCACTCACCTCGCCGTGACCAACCCGGATCAGTGTTTCAATTTGCTAAGTCTAATTATTAGTCGACTTACTTCCGACTAGCTGCCTCGGACGGCCGATGGCACGGGTCTTGTAATGAGACACGATGAACGCAGAACAATTTAATAGGAAGTTCCCAAGGAGCAAGAAAATGATTAGCATGATTTCAGCCAGCACCGCGACACCGCAAAATCGGATTAGCACCACTGAGTTGGTAGCCTCGATGATGCACAAACTCTCGCCCGAGCTTATCAACACGATTTGCTCGCTCGGCGTTGAGAATCGCTATTCAGCGATGGACAACTACGCGGACTTTTTGACTGGCGCTCCGATGAATCCGACCAGCTCGACCACAGAGCTCGGTGTGAACGCCACGCGCAAGTGCATCGAAGAGTGGGGCGGCGACCCGTCGCAGATTGGTTTGCTGGTTGCAGCCACGAACACCCCCGACCAGATGCTTCCGTGCCTGGCTTCCGAAGTTATGGGCCGCACGCACGGTCTGCTCTCGCGCTCGCTGCGCACTGTTAGCATGCAGTCACAGGGTTGCTCAGTAATGCTTAAGAGCGTCGAAGTCGCCCAGTGGTATCTGGCGGCGAACCCTGGAAAACTGGCCGTCGTGCTCATGTCTGAAGCGCACACTCCTTATGTTGCTCCGCTGATGAACGAAGAGTACTTCGGCTTTCGCGAAATCGCGCGCATGCGCAAGAACGGAATCATCGATGACGCGGCGTTCGACGAACAGCGCACCGACACCACGCTGGCGATTCAGTCGATGCTGTTCGGCGATGGCGCCGTGGCCCTGCTCCTCGGTACCGACCAACCCGGCAAGCCGGCGTTCGGACCAATCTCGCACCTGACCAACGACAATCCGGACGACGTGAACCTGCTCTCGATGGTGAGCAACAGCACGCACCCCGCGCTGAATGGCAAACCGCAGTACTTCATGCGCCCGGCAGTTCCTACTCGCGGAGCGCACTACGCCGTCACGACCGTGAACGACGTGTTGCAGGATCCGATGTCCCCGGTCTCAGACCTGAGCCAGGTCGACGATTGTTTGATTCACACCGGCAGCAAAAAGATTCTGGACGGCGTTTGCTCCCAGCTTCACCTGGATTCGGATTCGACTAAGGTTGAAAAGTCCTACGACGTGCTCGAAAACTTCGGCAACCTGTCGAGCGCTTCGACCGGATTCATGCTGGCTGGTAAGAAGGAATGGGCCGGCCCGGCGATGGTAGTCGGTTTTGGCGTCGGCTTCACGGCCAGCGCAGGCCTGATGAGCGTTAACTAGGAATCCGGTAACAACTCACGCGATTGATTGATTAGGAAAGGAAAAGCCATGACAAACTCAACGACAGCCTCAACGCACCGAATGATTGGAATCTCTGCCCATCCGGCTACGAAACGCACGGATGAAGCTCCGATGGTCATCACCAGATTGTCGGGCTGGATCGATGTTGGTGAAGCCAAATCAATGGCTCCGGCATGGATCATTCCCACGCGCGTGAACGCGCCGGCGCGCTAAGCACCTGACCAGCGGAACTCCTGCGGAATTATTCAGGAGATACAAGGGTCCATTTCGAGTCAATCAAAGCTCGTCCCCAAGCTTTGGAGAGGATATGGATTTCGACAGTCTCGGAGAAATAATAGCAACCCGTAGGTTTCGCCTCATCGATGAAGGTAATCACCAGAGAACTGTCAGTGTGTTTGTAAGCAAGCCTGAACAGTCAAATGGATCCTCTGAATATCACTGCGCCTTCCAGGTGATCGGGATTGGCAGCCAGAAAACTCAACTGGCGCGCGGTCACGATTCCATTCAGGCTTTGCAGGCAGCCCTCGTTTTAATCGCTGCAAGTTTGAACCGCTTGAATAGGGAACTCGGCGAAAAATTGATCTGGGACGGCGACGACAAAGGCGAGCTCGGCTTTCCTTAAGCCGCGCTGCGCTTTTTGGATCAAACCGGGAAACCTGATCCGCTGCATACGCGCGCAATAGTTCCCGTCACCTGGTCAAAATCGAATGGCTTACCAATAATGCCGGCCACCAAATCCAACTCACCTGACGGCGGCTGCGCGGTTGCGCCATAGCCGGTCACCAGCACGACGGGTAGCCCCGGCCGGCTCTTATGGATAGCCCGGGCAGTTTCCCAACCATCCATCTCGGGCATCGCCAGATCAGTAAAGACCAAATCAAAGTCACCAGTAGAGACTTTCTGCAGCGCCTCGCGACCGCCCTCAACCGTCACCACCCGGTGATCGAGATCCATCAGCATCTCAGCCAGTGTCTCGCGAACAAACTCTTCATCATCCACCACCAGCACTGAGAGTGAAGGGGTCTGCGCCTCTGGCTTATTTTCTTCGAGCGAAGCTTCAGTCTGTTCAGCGTGCGGCAGGTCGATGAAAAACGTCGTTCCTTTTCCCGGCTTTGACTCGACCGAAATCAGCCCCAGATGACGTTCAATGATTCCGTAACTTACCGCCAGCCCAAGCCCGGTGCCATGCACGCCCTTGGTGGTATAGAAGGGCTCGAATACACGCTCGCGCACGTCTTCTTTCATGCCGGTTCCGGTGTCGGCGAATCGCAAGCGCAGCCGGTCGTCTTTGCGATTACAGCAAATCTTCAGACTGCCGCCCTGTGGCATGGCATCCACTGCGTTGACGATCAAATTCACAAAGACTTCCCGCAATTCGGAGGCGTTGCCGAGCGTGAACGAATCGCCTTCGGCATTCAGAGTTACGTCAACATTACAGCCCTCGGCGCGGGCTTCGTTCTGCCAGCGAGTGCGGGTGATCTCGATGGCATCTCGTAAGAGGCCGCTGACTTCCAGCAACTCCAGCTCCGCGGCCAGGGACTTGCGCGCGAACGTCTGAATGCGCCGCACCGTAGAGGCGGCATCTTCGGCAGCAGTCACGATAATACCGAGGCTGCGAATCAATTCTTCATCCTTTACGCGTCGCAGGATCAACTGCGCTCGACCCAGAATTGCGGCCAGCGAATTATTGAAATCATGCGCTACGCCTGAGGCCAGTTGGCCCAGCGCGCGCAGCTTGTCGGCTCGAGCAGCCCGGTCCCGTTCCTGCTTCTGCTCGGTAATGTCGTGCGCGATTCCCAGCACGCCGGTGGTCTCTCCGTCAACCACGATCGGGGCGCTATTTACAGCCGCAAAGCGAACACTGCCGTCCTGTGCGAGGTAGCGCGATTCAAAACTCTGCGGCTCGCCATCCAAGGCGGCGGCAAATCTTTCCCGACGCATCTCGCGATCGTCTTCGTGCGTGCGCTCGAGAAAATGGTGGCCGATGATGGCCTCCAATTCATAGCCGGTCATCTCCAGCATTGCCTGGTTGCACCACTTGTAATTGCCTTCTTTGTCCAGCGCATAGATCGCTTCGCGGGCGCTTTCCATAATATTTTTCAAGAGCGATTGCCGCTCGCGCGCCACGGCTTCGACCTTGCGCAACTCTGACAGGTCGCGCGCGGTGCAAACTGCTCCTACTGTCTGGCCCCGTTCATCAAGCACCGGCTCAACCGTCACCAGCACCGGCCGGTCCAAATGCTGCGGCACTATTTCCAGGTTGATGCGTCCGGATTCGCGCAACGCCTGCTCTACAATGCAGGCGGCACCGTCAGAAGTCGTGCGCAGGATGTCGCAACACTGGCGGCCCAACAACGATTCGGGATGCGCGTTGTCCATCGCCGCGCCGGCCCGGTTGACGCGCGCCAGCTTACCGGCCTGATCGAAAATGAAGATGCCGTCGGACATAGCATCAAAGGTTGATTCCCACTCTTTCTTGGCTCGCGCCACCATTTCAAACAGTTGCGCCTGGGCAATACCGGTCGCCAATTGCGCGGCCACGGATTCAACCAGTAACACTTCCTCTTCAGACCAGTGACGAACCGATCCGGTCTGATGAATCGAGATCACGCCACGAAACTCTCCCTTAACGGTGAGCGGATATTCGATCTGCGATCGTGCCCCGGTGCACGCGGCGCGCAAACGGACGCAGTAGGTAAACTCAGGCTCGCCCTCGGCGTATGTTTGAGTATCGCCAATAACCAGCGGCGTCAGCGACTCGAGGAAGTGGCCACGCAGCAACTCATCGTAGCTGGCGTCAAAGTCACTGACGCTCTCGCAACCCTTCGCGACGTACTCTCCTTTGGCGAAGGATTTGTCGCCCGCCGCATCGTACAAACGCACTTCGACACGCGACGCCGAAAGCGCCTGTCCCAATTCTCGCGTGGCGGTATCCAGCACTGAGGTAAGACTTAGTGAAGCACGAATGGCAACGCTCAACTTGTTTACCAGCGCCTCGCGCATCGACGTGGCCGCTGCCTTCTGATAGAGACGAGCCTGCCGGATGGCGATGCCGGTCTGGTCCGCGGCGGCCTTGGCAACTTCGATGTCAGCTTCACTCCAGTGACGAAGCTCCCGAGTGGTGGACAGCGCAAAGGCTCCGAGCAGTTCGTCGCCCACCGTCACTCCGACATACATAATGGATCGAACGTCGAAACTCTTTAAGAACCCCTGGTACTCTTCGCGGATTCTTTCATCGTTGGCCACATCGTCGAACGCCAGGACGCCATGCTTCTCCATCGCGGCGTTGAGACCGCGAACTTGCGGCAAATCAAAATCACTGGCGGTCGGCACCACATCGGACACGTGGTATTCCGCGGCATTGGTGACCCGTCCGGCCAGTTCATCCTTCATGAAAAGTGAGCAACGATCGACATCAAGATGCGCGCCCAATTCGCGGACTGCTGTCTGAAAGACTTCGGAAACGTCGAGCGTTCGGCGGACGGCCTGTGAGATGCGATTGATCAGCGCCGCACGGTCTGCCTGCTGGCTCAAAGCCTCTTCGGCAAGTTTCCGCTCAGTGATGTTCCGGTCCGCGCCGCGGTAACCGATTAAGTTTCCCTGAGGATCGAATACAGGCAGACCGTTCGACTCGAGATAGCGAAAGCCCTCGTGCTTGTGTTTCCATCTCAGCACCAGACCTGACCAGCCTCGCTTTTCGCTGATCAATTGCGCGAGCAGTCCTTCGAACTCCTCACGGTCATCCTGGTGGACAAAATCCAGCACGTTCGCGCCCAGAATTTCTTCCGTCTTGTAGCCAAGAATGTGCTCGATGGCTGGATTAGTGTAGGTATGGTTTCCCTCGAGATCGATTGCCCAGATCCATTCGTTGGTTGTCTCGACAATCGAACGGAACTTTTCTTCACTATCCTTGAGCGCTTCCTCAGCGCCCTTGCGCGCGGTGATGTCGCGGGCGATCCCCTGAACGCCAATGGGTTCTCCGCCGTGGTAAATTAGACGGCTACTGAGCTCGATCTGAATCTGCTGCCCGGACTTGGTAATGATCCCCAGTTCATAGACGGTCGAAATGTCATTGTGGATCTTGCGTGCGAGCATCTGACGAGCCATGTCTATCTGATCGGGCGATACGACTTGCGTAAGGTTCATGGTGACCGCTTCCGCGCGTGTGTACCCGGTCACCCGCTCGCCGGTCGAATTGAGCGACGTGAAGTTCCCGGCCAGATCGATGGTGTAGATAACGTCGTTGGCATTCTCGAACAACTCGCGATACCGCTCTTCGCTCTCACGCATGGCGATCTCGGCCCGCTTCTGTTCCGTAATGTCATTCGCCATCACCATGTACGCGGGCCGGCCGGCAAAATCGAGCTTCTGCCAGTTAACATCAACATCTATTAGCGAGCCGTCCTTCTTCAGATGTTTCCAGACGCCCGCCACATCACGTCCATCCGGATGGGCTCCGACATAGGCGAGCAATTCGGGCACTTCTTCGGTGGGCCGAATGTCTTTGGCGGTCATGTTGAGAAATTCTTCGCGTGAGTATCCGTAGTGATTGACTGCCGCCTCGTTGACGGCGAGAAACTCCAGTGTGTCCTCCGCACACAGGTACATCGGGCACGGGTTGGATTCAAACAAGATCCGATACTTTTCGTTTTGCTTCTGTAAGGCCGCCTCTGCCCGCTGACGCTCAGTTACGTCGCGCACGATTGCGGTAAACACCCGCTCGTCGTCGACCGACACCTGGCTGAACGAGATTTCCAGCGGTACCTCATGCCCATCGCGGTGAAGACCCGCTGCGCTGACTGCTTTCGACCCGGCTTGCCGGCGAGAATCATCTACCGGGGCTGTTGCAAGGTTCAACAGATGGCTTGAATACTCGGGGACGAGGCGTGTCAACGAGGAACCGATCAACTCCGGCACCGGATAACCAAAAATCTGTTCCGCCGCGGGATTCGCAAACAGGATCCTGGTGGATTCGTCAATCGTCATGATCGCGTCTGAGGCAGTCTCGGCAACGACGCGATAGCGACCCTCGCTTTCGCGCAGTGCCTTCTCGGTTATCTGTTGGTCGGTGACATCGCGGACGACACCGCGAACGCCGACGAATGCGCCGTGTGAGTCTCGTTCGAAGCTGACGATGCCTTCAAGATAGCGCAACTCGCCCAGAGCGTTATTCAAGCAACTGGTAAAACGAATCGGTTCGAAGGACTTGACGTTTTGCATCTCCGCGATGTCGCGCGCGGCCGCTTCCTCGCCAATCAATACACTGAGCGGCTGGCCGATCAATTCGAACGCTGGCCGGCCAAAGAATCTGGCCCCGGCTTCGTTGATGCTGCTGATCCGGCCGTTCATGTCCCGCGTGTAGATGATGTCGACCGCTTGCTCGACAGTGTCGCGGTACCGCCGCTCTACTCGATGACGCTCCGCCAGCCGCGCTACTTTGACCAGCAACTCCTCATGACGAAACGGAATCTCGATATAGTCATCGGCGCCGGCCGCAAATCCTTCCAGGAGAGCGGCGTCTTCCTTGCGCACGGCACTGACCAACAGGACGGGCGTTGCTGAAGTCTGCGGGTCCTTCTTCAGCCGCCGGCACAACTCCATCCCGTTCATCTCAGGCATGACCACATCGCAAACGATGATGTCCGTCTTGACCGCTGAGGTAATTTCCAGCGCCCGCTGCGCGCTCTGCGCCACGAACACTTTATAGCCTTCCGGCTCGAGCAAATCCCTTAACAGATCGAGCACCACCTGATCATCGTTGACGATCAGGACGGTCGGCGGATTTTCCGGATGTCTATTCATCAGGAGAAAGTTCGGACTCAACGGAGAAGATTTTGGAGGAGCTGTTTTCCCGAGAGCCAGTGGTGGCAGTACCAGGACGGAGACCCGGCCCAGACAAGGATCGCCTAGAGCCCAACGCAGTATAGCAGAGGCCAACTGCGTTTGTCACTAACGGAATCCTGCCAAAATTCAGGGTTTTTTCGAGTTTTCGGTGGGAATGCCGCCCGGCGTCTTGGCAAAATAGCCTGGGCGATAAGTAAGCCGGAGGTTCTCCTTACGGATTTCCGGGTTCACTATTTCAATGGCCACGCGACGATAAGAACCGTCGCGAGTCTTGTTGGAAGGAGAATAGGCGATCAGATATTGCTCTCTCAGCTCTCGCTCAATCTGGGCAAAGGCCTCGCGCAACTCGCGTTCGTTCCGCGGAAAGTAAGCTCGTCCACCGGTGCCGTCGGTGATCTTCTTCAGCGCGCTTTCGTTGATGCCAAACTGATAACGATCGCCGATTCCGATCGCGTAGATCAGAGCGTCGGCTCTCAAGGCGCGGCTGATCGCGTCTTGCATATGGACCTGGCTGATCGTGTCCTCGCCATCGGTCAACAGAATGATCGCCCGCCGCTGATGCTCGGCAGAATCGGTCAACAATTCATTTGAGGTGGCCCAGATCGCATCCCAGATCGCCGTCGATCCGGCGAGAGTCTGCTGCGTTCCTGAAATCGGGGGCGTGCCCCCGACGACCACGCCGCCGCCGATGTAACCCGCGGGTGGGACGAACTCAACCTGATCGATTGCTCGTCGCAAACGCCCGATGTTTCCGGTCAGTCCCTGTTCAAGTGTAACTTCGCCGGTGAACGAAACCACGGCAGCTTCGTCTTTGGCCGGACGCATGATCGATTCGAGAAACGATCTGGCCGCTGCCTTCTCTTCCGGCAGTGTGCGTTCTTCCGATCCGCTGCAATCGATGAGAATCGCGAGTGACAATGGCAAGTCGACGTTTTGCAGGAAAGTAAAAATCTCCTGTGGCTGACCGTCTTCCGTGATGCGCAGGTCTTCGCGTTTGAGATTACTGACGAAGCGCCTTTGTTTGTCGGAGGCAGTGAAGAAAACATTTGTCACGCTTGTGTCAACGCGCACCACTTCATCGGAATTCAGTGTGACATCATCTTCCTTCTTTGGTGGTGTGGGGGTCGCCTGCGGAACACTCTCCGTCCGTCGGGGGCGGTTGGAATTTTGCGATTCTGGCCGGCTCTGGGCCAGTGACGTGAAGGTCAAAGCTACTGCGATCGCCGCCGCCATCAGCAGCGCGCACAACGTACTCGATCTTCTCAGTGATAAGACTCTTACTTCAGTCATTTTGCCGTAACACTATCCGAGACAGCTTTGTATCCGCGCTTCGTGCGTGGCGCTTTCATATTGTCATGTCCGCGCGTTAGCTTGACCTCGACGCGGCGATAAGTGCCATCGTAAAGATTGTTCGACGATTTGTAGGTGATCAGATATTGCGAGCGCAGCTCTTTCGCAATCTTGGTAAACGAGCGCTCGAGCGCCAGCATATCGCCGGTGAAAAACGCCGCCCCGCCCGTTTCTTCACACAGTCGCTCGAGTCCTTTGTCGCCACGGTCCTTGACCGTGCCCGCTTCCACGCCGGGTACGGCGCCCGCCAGTCCGGCCTTGGTTGAGATCGCGAAAATAGTTGTTTCCGTGCGCTGAGCGATATCGATCGCGTCGTTGATGTCGGCGCGACTGTAGGTGTCGTCGCCATCGGTGATGATGACCAGCGTGCGCCGTCCCTGGGCCGAACGCATCTTCTCGTCGCAGAATTGCCAGATGGCATCGTAGAGCGCGGTCTGTTTACCGGTCGCCTTGACGGCCGCAACGGCGCGGTCCAGCAACTCAAGCCGATCTGTAAAATCCTGACGCAGAGTAATCTGGTCGTCGAAGGTGGCAAACAGCACCCGGTCTTTTCGCGGCCGCACGACGGTTTGAATGAAGTTCATTGCTGATTCCTGCTCGAACTTCAATTTACCGGCCGTCGATGGTGACGTGTCCATCAGCACGCCGACGTAAAGCGGCAAGTTATTGTTTTCTTCGCTGGTGAACGAATCGATTTGCTGTGGGACTTTATCTTCCAGGATCATAAAGTCGCTCTGAGTCAGGCCCGTCACAAACTGGCCCTTCCTGTCCTGGACGGTTATTGGCAGCCGGCCTCGCCGCACGTTGATAACCTCAGGCTTATCCTGGCCTGGTTCGCTCGTCACGGGCTGCGCCGGCTTTTGCGGCTTGGGCTGTTGGGCGAAATTCACTGCCGCGCCCGCCAGCAAAAGGGACAGAGACAGCAAATAAGTGGAAACCTTTTTCATGTTTGTTGGATCCGAAACTGAGGCCGGTGCCCGCGAACCGTGTTTTCGATGCGTTCGCGACTTAGGTCAGTTGCCCTTTCGCAGAATATTGGCTGATTTGAGTATACCAACCCGGATACGGCACGCGCATCTTGCGTGGTTCACCGGCGGGGTTATCACAATTTGTCGATCTTAGCGGCCAGGACGAAATCGCTCTCGGTGAGGCCGTCTATCTTATGTGTCCAGATCGTGACCTCGGCTTTACCCCAGCCAAAACAGATATCAGGATGATGACCCTGTTGTTCTGCCAATTCGCCGACGCGATTGACGAACTCGAGGCTGGCGCGAAAATCATCGAACCCGTATGTCTTTTGCAAATGATGTTCGTTGACGACCTGCCATTCATCCAGTTGAGCTAAGAGCTTTTCGATCTCCGGCCCCTGCAATGGCGGCACTCCACCGCGACAGGGTACGCATTGTAGTTCGGCTAACTCGGCCATCGTTCCTCCTCCGCACTCTTCGGATTATCTTGTTCGAGTTGGATCAGACTATCACAGCTTATTCACCGGGAGCTCGCTTCCGAAAAAGGGCGTGCGATCTCAATTCACAAAGCGCGAGTCTCGTTGCCGCTGGGAGCGCCAGCTACTGACTTCTGTTACGTCGTCTGCGATAATGCCTGGTATCGAATTCTTTCCGAAACGAAATTAGCGAGGTGCATCGGGCTTTTCGGATCATGAGTGAAGCTTTGGACAAAGTGCGTGGCGTGCGCGAGCTGCCAATCTTTCCGCTGCCGGTCGTGCTCTTTCCGGGCATGCCGATGCCTTTGCACATCTTCGAACCGCGCTATCGTAAGCTGCTGGCCGACATTCGCGCCGCTGACAACCTCTTCGGTCTTTCTTATTTCGACGCAGATGCGTCAGCACAAGACGTGCCGCCGGCCGGTCACATCGGCTGTGTCGCCGAGGTAACCGAAACGCAAGCTTTGCCTGACGGCCGATCAAATGTCCTCGCCGTCGGCGTAGTGCGTTATCAGGTCGAAGACTACATTGAGCGCGGGGATTCGTATCTGGTCGTGCGCGCCAATTATTTCGAGGACGATGAACAAGACGATGCCGGATTGGCGGCGAACGCACGCGAAGTTGCGGCAATGTTCATGCGCGTGGCCAACTCGATCAGAGTCATCAATGATGAACGCGCCAACTTGCCGGACATCAGCGACACTGAGCCGCAGAAGCTTTCGTTCCTGGTGGCCGCCGCCATGGAAATCGAGGTCGAGACCAAGCAGGAGTTATTAGAATTACGTTCCACTTCCGACCGACTAAGCAGGCTAAGCGACCTGCTCGCGCGGGTAGTAAGAGGGTATGAGGAGCGCGCGCGCCTCCACTCGGTCGCCAAACGCAATGGGCACGGCGGCAAAAAGATCGAAATCGAATAGGTACAAGCACCGCTCGCGGTAGTGTGAGGGTCGGTCTCAGCGCCAAGGGCGCGAAATGCAATAGCCTGGGCCATCGACCCAGGCGGGATCGCTCAAAGCTTGGTAGCGCTGAAAGCGCGAAATGGTATCGAGATCAACGCAATCCACCATCGTCGGCCAAGACTTCCTAATTTGCGCCTTTAGCGCTTTCAGGATTCCTGAACCCTCACCCGGGGCGTTGCCCCAGGCTTCTACATTTTGCGCCCTTGGCGCTGGAGACGCAGAGCTTTCACATCATCTCGTTTGGCGAGCGCACACTTTCAATGAAGTCAGTCCAGTCTTCAATCACTGTTAACGTCCTCTTCTTTGGCGCCGCGCGCGATGCGACCGGCACTGACGAAGTTCAATTGGTTCTCGCTCCGCCTCATGATTCGCAAAACGCGCTCGAGCAAGTCCTGACTACTTATCCTGCTTTGCGACGCTTTAGAAAGTCTCTGCTGTTTGCCGTGAATCAGGAATATGCTCATCCCAATCGACAGATCTCAGACGGTGACGAACTGGCCGTGTTCCCACCCGTCAGTGGCGGATCAGAAAACGTGGCACAGACTTCAGTCTGTGATTCCTCTGCCCGCGACTTCTTCGAGTTAACTACGAACCCAATCGAGGTCGGCGCGCTGGCGCGTCGAGTCGTGTTGCCGCAATGCGGCGCGACCGTCACGCTCGACGGTTATGCGCGCGAATGGACGCGCGGCCGCCGCACGCTCTATCTGGTTTACGAAGCGTACGCGCCGATGGCGATTAGCGAGATGGAACGCCTGGGACAACAGGCGCACGAGAAATTCGAAATCGCGCACATCGGCATCGTGCATCGCACCGGGCGTTTGGATATCGGCGAGACCAGCGTCGTGATCGCCGTCAGCGCCCCACACCGCCGCGCTGCATTCGAAGCCTGCGAATGGGCGATTCGAGAGCTAAAACGCACCGTGCCGATTTGGAAGAAAGAGTTTTTTGAAGACGGCGAGGTGTGGGTTGAAGGCGAGAGCAAGCCGGATTGAAACTGCTTTTGTCCGCAGATTACACAGATTTCGCAGATAGAGTAGAACTAGACAGTCTCAACCGCTGAGTTTTCTGTCTGCTTCCTTCTGTGTAATCTTTGCAATCTGCGGATGTGCTCCTACTTACGCTGGTGTCTCTTCACTCTCTTCTTCACCTGCCTCAACCAGTGACGCACTCGTCACCATATCGCCTTCGTCGGTCTTGATCAGGCGCACGCCCTGGGCGCTGCGGCCGGTCTTGCGAATGGCGTCGGCTTCCAGGCGGATCAGCTTTGCCTGCTGCGTAATGATCATGATCTCTGAGTCGACGTCGACCGGGAAGACGGCGACCACTTTGCCGGTTTTGTCGGTTGTCTTCATGTTGATGACGCCCTTGCCGCCGCGCGATTGCAAACGATAAGTCGAGATGGGCGTCTGCTTGCCATAGCCCCGTTCGGAAACCGAAAGCATTTTCTCTGAATCATCCGCCGACACGGCGCAGAGCGAAACTACGATATCGTCCTTGCGCAAGTCGATTCCGCGCGTGCCGCGTGTCGCCCGGCCCATTGGCCGCGCGTTCTTTTCGTCGAAGCGAATCGCATAGCCATTGTGGGTGGCGATGAAGATGCGCTTGCTGCCATCAGTTGTCACCACGTCCAACAACTCGTCGCCTTCGTCGATGTTGATGGCGATGATCCCATTCGAGCGAATGTTCTGAAAATCAGACAGCGCGGTCTTCTTGATCACGCCTTTGCGGGTGACCATCAAGACGTAACGCCCTTCCGAGAATTCGCGCACCGGCACCACGCCGGCGAGTTTTCGCTCTGAAGAGATCTGGATCAGATTCACGATCGCCTTGCCGCGGGCTGACGCCGCCGCATCCGGCACTTCGTGGACCTTCACCTTATAAACCAGACCATCGTCGGTAAAGATCATCAGGTAGGCGTGCGTCGAGGCGATGAAAAGGTGCTCGACGTAATCGTCGTTCTTGGCCATCGCGCCAAAGCGGCCCTTGCCGCCGCGCCCCTGACGACTATACGTGGTGATTGGTGTTCGCTTGATGTAGCCGCTCTTGGTAACCGTGATGGCAACGTCTTCGTCGGCGATCAGGTCTTCGATAGAATAGTCGGTGCCGGCTTCGATGATTTCCGTCCGGCGCGCGTCGCCAAACTCTTTCTTAACGTCTTCGAGTTCGCCGATGATCACGCGTCGCAAGGATTTTTCGTTGGCCAGGATCTCTTCCAACTCCGCAATGTGCTTGATGATCCCTTCGTACTCATCGATGATCTTTTGTCGCTCGAGTGCCGACAGCCGCCGCAGTTGCAGATCAAGAATGGCTTGGGCTTGAATCTCGGAAAACGCCAGGCTTTCCATGGCTTTTTTAAGTTTGGGCAGATATTTGTTAACTGCTTCGCCTGACGGTATGCCCTTCCAGGTTTTTACTTCACTGGTCGTCGCCAGCTGGCCAGTGAGCCACTGCCGCGCTTCGTCAACTGAACGCGAGTTGCGAATCAACGTCACGATGTGATCCAGGGCGTCGATCGCTTTGGTAAGCCCTTCGAGGATATGCGCGCGGGCTTTTGCTTTGCGCAGCTCGTACTCCGTGCGGCGGCGCACGACTTCGCGACGGAAGTCGACAAAGGCTTCCAGGATCTGCTTTAGATTCAATACGCGCGGTTGGCCGTTGACGATGGCCAAATTGATCACGCCAAACGATGATTGCATCGGCGTCATCTTGAACAGCTTGTTCAGCACCACCTGCGGCACCGCATCGCGTTTCAGCTCGACCACTACGCGCATGCCCTGGCGATCAGACTCGTCGCGGACTTCGGCGATGCCTTCGAGTTTCTTTTCATTTGCCAGTTCGGCAATGCGCTCGATCAGACGGGCCTTGTTAACCTGGAAGGGAATCTCAGTGATAATTACCGCATCGCGTTCCTGTGTGCCGCGGCCGACGCGATCAATTGAAGCCCGGGCACGCATTTGCAGAATGCCGCGTCCGGTGAGATACGAGTTGCGAATTTCTTCACGGCCACAGATAAAGCCGCGCGTGGGAAAGTCAGGACCCTTGACGATCTTGAGCAGGTCTTCGATATCGATTTCCGGATCGCGCAGGACAGCGATGGTCGCGTCAACGATCTCGGTTAAATTGTGTGGAGCGATTTTTGTCGCCATGCCCACGGCGATTCCATCAGAGCCGTTAATCAAGAGACTCGGAATCCGCGCCGGCAGAACCGTGGGCTCGCTCAGGCTTTCGTCATAGTTTGGTTGAAAGGTAACGGTCTCTTTCTCAATGTCGGCCAGTAATTCATTCGCCAGTTTCGACATGCGAACTTCGGTGTAGCGCATCGCCGCCGGCGCGTCGCCATCGACTGATCCAAAGTTGCCCTGCCCATCGACCAGGGGATAGCGCATGGAAAAGTCCTGCGCCAGCCGGACGATCGTGTCATAGACGGCGGTGTCACCATGAGGGTGGTACTTACCAATGACGTCGCCGACCACGCGCGCGCTCTTCTTGTATGGCTTGTTGTAGGTATTGCCGAGCTCGTTCATGGCCCAAAGCACGCGTCGATGCACGGGCTTCAAACCATCACGAACATCCGGGAGCGCGCGGCCGATAATTACCGACATGGCATAGTCCAGATAGGACCGGCGCATCTCGTCTTCAATACTTATATGTTGTCGTTCAGTCGTTTCCATTAATCAGACCTTTCCGTTACAATCCGCGCTGCCCGCGCGACGCACCTCACTGGCTGGCTTTTGGTTTATCCGGCACGAATTGTCGAAGGCTTTGTGGCTTTCTCGGGGTTCGGGCAAGAATAATTCATGCAGTTAAATTGCTCGTGTATTTTAACCCGAAACCTGCTACTTCGACAAGCCAGAAAAGTGCGTAAAGGCTAATAAAATCAGGCTCTTTGCCCTGGCGGCCGGGCGCAACGGCAAACTCTGGATCAGCCTGCTGAGGGAGGGCGAATCTATTGGCGAAAGAGGGTCCCAAAGACGGAGAGAAATCGCGGCGGCTCCGCGAGCGAATGGTGTTGGCGCTGCCGGTGCGCGTGAGCTGCCGCGAAAGTCTGGATCACGAATGGATCGAGATGTCGCGCCTTGAGGATGTCACGCCTTTCGGAGCACGGCTGAGACTTAAGCGGCCGACTGAAGTTGGCCGGCTCCTGCTGTTAACCCTGAAGATGCCGAGGCCGTTGCGCTGTTTCGATCACGTGGAAGATCAATACAAGGTTTGGTCGCTGGTGCGCAACGTGAAGATTCTGGATCCAGGCAGAGAGAAAGGCGCGCTGGTTGAGATCGGCGTGGCGTTTGTCGGCAAGCGTCCGCCCCGAAGCTTTGAGGCTGATCCGTCGCGGCGCTACGAGATCGCGAAGTCCAGCGCTGAGATTGGCCTTTGGGCTGTAAGGGAAGAAGCCGGAGAGTCGATCTCTGAAGTCCTGGTCACAGACAAGCGTAAAGAAACTCGTCACCATATGCCCGTTGAAGTATTGATCGAAGTGTTTTCAAAGGACGGCAGTTTCTCCCAGAGTGAGAGCACAGTTACCGAGAATATCAGCCGACAGGGCGCGGCGCTTTTCACCACTCTCGATCTTTCACCGGGCCGGTTTGTAAAACTGAGCAGCCCCCAATATCAGTCTTCGCTGCTCGCAGTGGTCAGGAGTCGTCACACCGCTCCGGATGGAATTGCGCGGCTGCATCTGGAATTCATCGGCAGCGAATGGCCACTGTGAGAAAGTCTCTGAACAATAATCCCGTCACGTGTAAGGGAGTCAGTACAACCTGCGTGAGCGGGTGGATCCTGAAGAGGATTAAGCAAGTGAGCGCCTGGCCCACCCGCTAACGCAGGTGGTACTGACCTCGTTATGGAAACGAAACGGAAACAAAGCTTTCATTTTCCACGCACCACGCTGCTCATTGAAATTGAGCGGCGTTGTGTGTTCCCGGACTGCGCTGCCAGGAATCAGATCGGTTTGACGAAACCAGAAGCAATTGAGTACCGTGGGTTTGCCTGCTTCCAATGTGATCGCTGGAATGAAGATCGTGTGAGCCAGTCGGAATTGCCTGACTCATGGGCGACAGCACACTGACACGCAGTCTCTCTAATACATTTCGTCCTGGCTTTGAAAAGATCTAACTGCGCGTTTTGAGCCCGACCACCGGCATTGAACAACCACAGCGGCGCAGTCCATCGCGCCCTTATCCAAGAATGCTTCCGGAGTGGGCGATGGATATTTGTCGCCCGGTTGTGAGTGTCGTCAGCCGCATGTTGTGGCGGATTCGTTGGCGGAACCTCGAGCACATTCCGAACACTGGCGGGGTAATCATCGCCGGTAACCATCAGACCTATCTCGATCCGTTCTGGATTGGCAGCCACATCAAACGGCCAGTTCGATTTCTGGCCTGGGACGCCGCGTTTAGATGGCCGCTGATTGGGCCGATGATGGCTTTGTTTGGCTCCTGGCCGTTGAATCTGGAAGGTCGCGACCCGGCCCCGATTCGCCTTTCCTTGCAGTGGGTTCGCGAAGGAGGGGCAGTCGTACTCTTTCCCGAAGGCGGCCGCGGCAATCCCGATGGTTCAATGATCAAGTTCAAGGCGGGCGCGGTGCGAATGGCGCTGGAAGCGGGCGTGCCGATCCTGCCGGTCACGATTCGCGGCGGCCAACGGGTCTGGCCCAACACCTTCCGCCTTCCGCACCTCGGCCACCCGGTCGAAATAATCTATCATCCACTTTTTGTGGTCGAGCAGCGCGAGAATGAAGACGTGCGCGAATGCGCGCGCCGGGAAAGTGAGCGACTGGCTGAGGTCGTTCGATCGGCGCTGTGATTATCTGCGGGTCTCCGCCAAGGCTGAGGGGCGCTGCAAGTCTGCAGGAGCGAAGGAATGAAGCGACTCGCGATTAATGTTCTGAGCATGTTGCTCACGTTAGGGATCGGCCTCAGTGTACACGCGCTCCGGTCGAGGGACGTCCGAGGTCAGCTCCCCGACCGTGAGACCGAAGAGTATTCCGTTTACTCGGACCTAATCAACAGCTTGTACTCAAACGACGCTAATCTCCTCTTGATTGCGAACGAAACAATTCCCACTTATCAGCACCGGGACGAAACCACTGAAAAAGAATTTATTAAGAGCCACATGCCGGCCGCAACCACAAAGGAAACATTCGAAGACTACAAGCTGGTTGCCGGCCAAACTCGAAGTCTCGCCAACCGGTTCGCCGTTAGAAAATACCTGCTGATCAGCAATGAGGAAGCAAAGAGCTACTTCGAAGTCAGTCCGCCGCGAATCACGCTACGCGAGAAATATCCAAACTCTACGGGGCGCATTACCATGTTTTCACGGGTAGCATTCAACCGAAGCATGAATGAGGCACTAGTCTATGCCTGGGCCTACTGCGGCGGAGAGTGTGGCGGCGGCGGTTACTACCTTTTGAGAAAAGAGAATGGAGTTTGGACCGTCAAAGATAAGAAGCTTTGGGTTTCCTAGCAGTAGGCGGGAGCGTTCTGGCCGGCGCTAATTGCACCATTTCTCAGATTTGAAATTTCAGATGCTGAGTACTCGCATCATCTCCTCGTGCAACAATCCATTGCTCGCCAGAATCGGTGGCGTGTAAATGCTCAAAGGGCTGCTGTCGTATTTTGAAACCCGCCCGCCGGCTTCTTCCACCAACAACGAACCGGCGGCGACATCCCAGGGTTTCAAACCCTCTTCCCAGAATCCATCAAACCGGCCGCAGGCCACATAGGCGAGATCAAGCGCCGCCGCGCCATCGCGGCGCACGGCCTGCGCGTTCATGATGAAGTTTGCAAAGTGCCGCGCGAACTCGCTGCGCTCGCGCACGTCGTAAGGAAAACCTGTGCACAGCAGCGCTCCGGCCAAAGAGTCGACCGGCGAGACTTCAATGCGCCGGCCGTTGAGCGACGCGCCCTGCCCGCGTTCGGCAGTAAAGATTTCATCGCGCATCGGATCGTAAACAACACCGAGTTCCATGCGTCCTTTGTGCTCAAGTCCTATCGAAACGCAAAAACAGGGATAGCCGTGTGCGTAGTTCGTCGTACCGTCGAGTGGGTCAATAATCCAACGCCATTCGTCGTCACCATGAGCCGGCCCACTGACGCCCGATTCTTCGGCCAGGATCGCATGGCGCGGGTGGTAAGTCTTGATCCGTTCGATGATCAGTTTCTCTGAAGCCAGGTCTGACTCAGTAACCAGATCCAGTTCACTCTTGTTGGTGACGCGCAGCGCGCGCCCGAATCGCTCGGCCAGCAATCGGCCCGCATCGCGTGCAGTTTGAATCGCGAAGTTAAGCAAACCACTCCCTTTCAGAGAACAGAGGTCAGAAGATCAGGGGTCAGAGGTCAAAGCTCAGAAAGCCCTGCACCACTGAGTACTCTCTCTGACCTCTGATCTCCGACATCTGACCTCTGCTTTTTCTTCAGGATATATCAGATCGCGGCAGGCAAGCGAACGGGGTTTCGGAAGCCCGACCGTTAGGGAGGGCTCACTTCGCAACAGGCCCTCCTTAACGGTCGGGCTCTGATATTACTCGCGAGCTGCGTTAAATGCTTAAGCTGGGAAGGTATCTACTCGAGGGCGATGTCAAAACCGAGCGGCTTAAGACTGGAGACAAAACAACTGGATCGTGTTCCGGCTTTTGGTCCTTCAACTCGCCGGACTATTGCACGGGCAGACGAGTCTAATTCGGCGCCGACCTTTTCCACTTGCACCCGATGGCCATCGGGCGTCATGCAGAATTGGCCGACAATGCTGGTTGGTGATTCATTCTCCACAGTATTCATGCTGTTCACTATACGCTGAAGTGAGGGATTAAGACAGTTGCCGTGAGATTCGGTGCTGAGATTCTTGTATTAGTGGCACAGACTTCAGTCTGTGATTCCGCTGGCCCGAAACTCATCACAGACTAAAGGAAGCTCTGAACCAAGTACCGCAAAGCGGTCCCGGCCTCCAGCCCAGGGTTGCCGCCGCGGCTACCTGGGTGACGAATTCCAATCCGCCCCCAACCCCTTTGGGGTTGCGCCCCTCTTTCATACCTATACCCAACGTAGCCGCCGAGCGGCAACGTTGGGCTGGAGGTCACTACCGCTTCGCGGTATGAAATTGGGATCGCTCAATGCTAATTCCCTAACCCAACCAACTTGATCAGAGGCTCCTAAAGTCTATGCCACTAATAACGCTACTTCGTGACCTCGTAGCTGGCTTGTTCCTTATCGCGATAAATCAGTTTCGGCTTGCTCGTTTCTTCGCCCTTCGCCGGACCAAAAACCAGTTCAAACGAGTAGATATTGCCGCTCTGATTCTTACGGTACTCGATCTCTTTGTTGCGCGCCTCTTCGGCCCGCTCGCGCGATTCATAGTTGGCGTAAGAAGACTCGCCATTGAGCCGCACGTCCTGCTCGCCATAATCGAGCGAGAAGCCGCGCGCCTCGAATGGATCCATCACGTTCCGGCTGAAATAGGGCATGACTTTCTGCTTCACCAGAGAGTAAGTCGGCACGTCGTCCGGTTGTACGACTACGTTCGAAATGTACCAGCGCCGCTCCGCAGGGTTCGCGCTGCTGATCTCGATATTCTTGCGATAGACCTTCGCTTCGATCTCGACGAACAGATAGACGGTGTTCGGCCGGTGCGCTTTAGTCGCAGCCATGGGTGGTGACAAATGAATCGGCAAAAGACCCAGGACTAAGATTGCAAGCAAAACAGTCATTCGCTTCGTAATCATCGTGTTGCTCCTTGATTGATAGAACTTCGGCCCTTAGAACCTGCCTCGGATTCGCTTCTTGTTCCGTCGACCCCTTTTCTATAATCACTCGCACAACTTGTCAATAATTCTGGACGCTGCGGTTTCCGACCGCCTACAATGCCGCGGGAAACAGGGATGGCCGAATGAAACCAGATAAGAGCGAACAGGAGCTAACAAACATGCGCGGAATCTCTTCACTTAGATCGCTGCTAACGAACACGAGCCGGACTCTTCTGCTGCTTCTGCTTTTTGTCTTTACCTTGCAGGGCCAGGCCGGAAGTGTGTCACAGGACACCCGCGCGTCACGCCTGGCGTCGAGTGAACAAAGGACCGCGCGCTACTTCGAATCGATTCGCAAATCACCGCAGCAGGAGTTGGCGTTTCTGATCCAGATGCCGAAGGGCGCTGATCTTCACAATCACCTCTCAGGCGCTGTCTATGCTGAAAGTTACATCAAGTGGGCGTCCGACAGTGGTTTGTGCATCAACATCAAGACCATGGCGTTGTCAGTGCCCACGCCGCCCGCGAAATGCGATCCCAAGTCGGGCCAACCGCCGGCGAGCACGGCGCTCCCGAATTCCGGTCTTTACAACCAGATGATCGATGCGTGGTCGATGCGCAACTGGCAAAACTCCGGACAAACCGGCCACGATCATTTCTTTGACACGTTCATCAAATTCGGACCGGCCACCTGGGACCAGAACGGGAAGATGCTCGCCGAGGTGGTCGCGCGCGCGGCCCGCGGGCACGTGCTCTACCTCGAGTTGATGCTGACTCCTGATGGTGGAGTGTCGAGCCAGATCGGGAAGAACATCAAGGTTTCGGAAAACCTAAACACAACCCTGAACGAGCTGAAAAGTGCCGGCATTGATCGGGCCGAAGCGGCGGGAGTTAGCGCTGTGCAAGCTGCCGAAACCGAAAAAAACCAGTTGCTGAAATGCGCCACACCGCAGGCGGACGCCGGCTGCTCGGTGACCATTCGTTACATTGCGCAGGTGTCGCGCGGCGCCGATCCAGGTACCGTCTTTGCCCAGATGGTCACGGGCTTCGCGCTAGCCAACGATCCGAGCTCAAAAGTCGTGGCCCTGAATTTGGTGCAACCCGAAGACAGTCCTGCGTCGATGCGAAACTTTTCGTTGCAGATGAAGATGTTGAATTTTCTGCGGCCGCTTTATCCGCGGGCGCATGTCAGCTTGCACGCCGGCGAACTGGTGCCCGGCATCGTGCCGCCCAAGGGCTTGACGTTTCATATACGCGATTCAGTCATTGTCGGGCATGCCGAACGGATCGGCCACGGCGTGGACATCTTGCACGAGGACGCGCCCTCCGAGTTGATGAAAGAGTTAGTCCGGCGCAACGTGATGATCGAAATCTGCCTCTCGAGCAACGATTTGATTCTGGGAATCAGCGGCAGGCAACATCCGCTGGCGACTTACATGAAATATGGCGTGCCGGTCGCGCTCGCTACTGACGACGAAGGTGTCTCACGCTCCGACATTTCGCACGAGTTCTTAAGAGGCGCCGATGACCAGGGGCTCGGATATCTTCAGCTTAAGATGATGACGCGCAACAGCCTTCAGTACGCGTTCATCTCGGGCGGAAGTTTGTGGAGCGATGCCCGCAAGTTCTTTCCAGTAACCCAATGCGCGCAGGACATCGCGTCGATGAAACTAACGTCGAATAGCTGCAAGCAATACGTCGCCGGTAGCGAGAAGGCAAAGCTGCAATGGCGGCTCGAAGAAGAGTTCAATACATTTGAGAGGCAATACTAATCGCGCTGGAGGGGACGAAGGTTTGGCGCCGCAGCGCTCGGCGCAATCAAGCAAACCCGCTCGTTTGGTTTCAACCAAGCATCGGATCGTCTTTGAAGACGTTCCGCACTAAGTCTGAAAAGCAGTTGGCCTCGCGTTCTGCCTCTCGCTGCCAATACAGCGAGTGGTTTCTGAATCCATCGAGGGAAAGAATGTCCCAAAAAGAAAGCCCTACTTTGTACGCGCCGACGGTATAGAGGATGTTTTGAGGTTTCGTGTTCGCGGGCTTTTTCTCGCCACACCCGTTTTCGATCTCGACCGTCACGGTGGCGGTTAAGCTTGCGCTATCATCCGCATCGTCATTGAAGTTGGATGAAAGAACATCGACCGGCGAAAAAACATTGAACCAGGGTTTCGTTACTGCCAACTCTCTCCGGTGCGTGAAATAGGGCGGCCAGAAAGCGCGAATCACATCAAACGGACAACCGATGGTTGACAGTGTCTTAACTACTTTCAATCGCTCTCCTGGTTCACTCGCAAAGGGAAAGAGTGTATCGAGGGCGATAATGCTGCCGAAGCTGTAGCCGATGATGTGGACGTAGGAAGGCTGCGACTGCTTTTTTGTCTCGGCAATGTGCTCGATCAAATCCTGAAGTTGACCACTGATAACGTCGCGGCGTTCACCCACATCCAAATAATGGATTAGACAAACATAGAGAATCGCGGAGTCGGTAATATTCTGTTTGAGTTTATCGGGGGCAAACAGTCCTGCGGCGGTCAGCAAAACGACTACCGACGGAGCTATTTTGAACAGCCAACTGATCCCCCACCACAGACGAATGACCGGCCATTTGATACCTGACCAGAGAGAGAGCCACGCTCCTGCCGGTTGCGTCTGAGTCTCAGTTGCCGCTGGCGCCGTCGGACTCGGCGTCGCCGCTGCTGCTGGTTGACTCGCTGTCGCCGCTGTTTTTGTCTGATTGTTGTTCTGTGCTGCCTGACTGGTGCGCGCGTTCACAACCTGAAATCCCTTTGCGACGACGCTGCCGACGGCGACCAGCAACAGTCCCATGTAAGTGAATAGCAGGATCAGCACGAGGGCCGCATAAGCCAACTGGCACTTTTCGCGGCCGGTTTTGCTCTTTTTCTTTTTGGAAAAAGCGCGAAGCAGGAGCGGAATGCTCTTGATGATCGCGAGAAAAACCAAGAGGGCTTTGCCGAACACGCTGCGCTCAGAAAGGCGCTTTGACAGACCTTTGGAATAGTTCAGATCGTAGATATCCAGCACCGGAACATCTTTGTCGTCATCTGTTCGGTGAATAGTACAAACTTTCTTCTTTGTGTTGGACCCGTAATTTTCATAACCAACCTCGCTCCTGAACTTCGCCTTGGGAGTCTTCGCGTTGCGATCCAGGGCAATGACGAGTTTTTGACTGATCAATTCAATCGACTGATCCGTCCAGGTGGTGTCGACGGCGGGGATAAAGATGACAGAGTCTCGCTCAACTGGCGCATTCGCTGCTGCGGTGGGATTGCTGTCAGGCATGGGCGCTCCTTTTCGACTTTGGGATTTGCTGCTGAATCACCCGAACGGCTTATCAATCGATGGGCTTTGGTTCGTGAAAAACTTCGGACCACTCTCAGTGATGTAGAGACAGTCTTCCAGACGAACGCCAAACTCGCCATAGATCACGATCGTCGGTTCGTCGCTAAAGCACATCCCGGGTTGAATTGGCGTTTTGTTGCCGCGCACGAAATAGGTCCACTCGTGGCCGTCGAGCCCGATGCCGTGGCCCGTGCGATGCGGCAGCCCGGGAGTTTTGTAGTCCGGACCAAAGCCGGCGTCGGTGAGCACTTTGCGCGCGGCGGCATCCACCGCTTCGCAGGGCGCGCCGACTTTCGCCGCGGCAAAGCCCGCGTCCTGGGACTTGCGTTCGATCTCCCAAACGTCGCGCTGGCGCTGGGTCGGCTTGCCAAAGACGAACGTGCGGGTAATGTCTGACTGGTAACCTTCCACGGTGCAGCCGTCGTCCATTAAGACCATGTCGCCTTCACTAAGAATCTGCGGCTTGCTGCTGCCGTGCGGAAACGCCGTGTACTTTCCAAAGCTGCAAAAGATGCCGCCCTGAACGCCGAGATTGCGAAACGCCGTGGCGCAATTGCCGGCAAACTCAGCTTGCGTCATGCCCTCGCGCATCGTCGCCCAGGTGGCGCGATAGGCCACGATGGTCAGGTCGTTGGCTTTCTGCAACAGAGCGATCTCAGCCGGCGACTTGAACATGCGGCAACCGGCGGTGACCGCTGTGGCGCTGACGAACTCAAGCTTCGGAGCTTCACGGCGAATGCCGTCGAAGAGAAAAAAGCGGACCCGCTCTTCAACTCCGATGCGGCCAGTGCGAATGCCGCGGTCGCGAATAATCTGGGCGACCAGGCGATAAGGACTCTCGTCCTCTTCCCAGGTGCGCACGTCTGTGCCGAACCTGATCAACTCGCGCGCGCGTTCCTCTTCAAACTTGGGGCAAACCCAGGCGAGCTCGCCGCGCTGCGGAATCACCACGGCGAACATGCGTTCGCTGCCACCCCAGCGCACGCCGGTAAAGTAGTACATGCTGGTGCCCGACTCGATGTAGATCGCGTCGATCCTTTGTTCAGCCATCAAGCGCTGCGCTTTGGCGATCCGCGCTTTGCGCTCATCGTCGGTGATCGGCACGATGCCGGCAGTCATACGCTTGAGACGCTGAATCAGGTCAGGCGTATCTTGTCTTTGTTGGATGGCTTGGACATCGTCGGCGCCGGCGAAAGCAGCCTTGCCGCTCAGCAGCGTGGCGCCGGCTACTCCGGCGGAAAGGCGCAAGAAGTCTCGTCTGTCTGTGCACATAGTTTTTGGAGCGCGGACATCCTGCCCGCATTGAGCGCGAAGCGCGAAGAAATGCCGACCAGAGCAGCGCCATCCTACACGATGCCGACGTGCCGACGAAGTTAAATGAAGTCAAACACTGAGCGCGCTATGCGGGCAGGGATGCCCGCGTTCCGCGACACCTACTTCCGCGCATCGCTGATCAATACGACATCGCTGGTCAGACTGCCAACCGCGTACGCCAGCCACTTGCCGTCACGCGACCATTCAAAGGCGGGGATCGGATCGGCCTTCCAGTTCGTCAACTGTTTGGGCGGGCCGCCATCGAGCGGCTGCACCCAGAGGTTTCCCACACCCGACTGTTTATCCGCATAAGTAACCGCGCGGCCGTCAAGCGTCCACTGAAGCCGTCCGTAGTGAGCCGGCAAATCGCGAATCAACTTAGGGTCTCCGCCGGCAATCGGCATCAGCGCGATTTTGTTGGGCGCGGCCGCCTCAGCGCGATAGATAAAGGCGATCAGGGCGCCGTCAGGTGAAATGGCGGGTTCGGCCGAGATCTTGTCGGTTAAGCGAAGCGGCTCTCCACCCTCAATCGCGACCCGAGAGATGCGCGACCCTCCGGCCGCTAGATATGATCTGTAAACGATCCATTTGCCATCCGGGGTGAAGTTGGGCTCAGCGTCTTCAAGGCCCTGGGTCAGCTCGAGTGGATGTTTGCCGTCGATATCGATTCGCCAAAGGTGATGGCGTCCGGTGCGATTGGAAACGAATACGATATAGCGGCCGTCGGGACAGACGGCGGGTTCTTCGTTGAAACCAGCATGGGCAGTGAGTTGCCTGGGTGGACTATGATCGAGATCGCTGATCCACAAATTCTGCTCACCGCCGGCCGCCAGCGTATAGACGACCTTATCGTCGGGCGTCCACGACAAACCAAACGTACCGTCGTAGTTGGTAAAAGTAAGTTGCGCGCCGCGATTCATCTCCGCTGCCGGCGCAATCCAGATGTTGGCTTTCTTTTCGGTTTGGATCGCGATCAAAGTGCGGCCATCTGAAGTCACGCTCAGATCCCGGTAGTCATTCAAGTCGCTGGTAATCTTACGACTCTTGCCTTCAGGATAAGGTACAAACCAAATTTGTTGAGCGGGATCGGCTTGCTGTTCGCCCGCGGCAGTTACTAGTCCGCTCCCGTCCTCCAGCCACTCCATTCGTCCCAACGTGAACCAACGACCCGACGTGAGCGCGCGACCGGCGCCGTCCGCGACCGCATAGCTCCAGATGGTCAAATATTCACCTTCGGGTCCGCTAATCCCGACCGGACAAGCGATAGTCCTGCCGTCAGGTGACCATGCCGGCGGCACCATCCAGGTGGGCCCAATTCGCACGGGGTCGCTTTGACGCGTAGAAACGAGTTTCCGCTCTCCGCTCCCATCGGCATTCGCGATGATGATGCTCCGTAGTCCCGGGCTGCCGCGCACGAAAGCCAGACTCTGGTCGTCGGGAGAGAGCGTTACTGGAGAATCTATGTCTTCGATGAGTTGGGTGGGCGTCCCTCCCAGACTGGGCACTTGAAAGAGTTTGCCCACGTGATTCATCTCCTGGTTGACGAAATAGATGTAGTTGCCATCGTGCGAGAACGTCAAACCAAAAAAGAATTCGACGCGCATCGGTGGAACGATCTCCACGTTCTTTCCGGTGGCTACCTGTCTTAGCCAGATACTTTTTTGCCCGCCGCTATCAACGACATGCGCGAGGTATTTGCCGTCAGGAGAAATCGCTGCTCGTAAAGCATTTCCGGTAGTAGTAAACCTGGTCAGCTTCACCGACTCAAACGGCGGCCGGGAACTACGCCGCCAGAAGACTACTGACCCGATTACAACTGATCCGGCAATCACTGCCAACGCCGGCCAAAGGAACTGCCGCTGCAACCGAGAAGACCTGACGCCGAATGAAATCAGCGCCGCTGGCCGCGACTCAACAGCGATTGATGTTTGGCCGGCTTTCGGCTGAGAGATCGCTTCCGGCAACTCCTGCTCAATCTCTTCTTCATAGCTGAGACTGGTCCTGGTTTTCTCTTTGATGAGAATCAAATCAGCAGCCGGCTCGGCCCACTCTTTTACCTCGGCCGCAAACCGGTAACCGCGTCGCGGAATGGTTTCGATGTAGCGACCCTCGCCCAGGGCCTTGCGCAGCACATAAATGTTCTGGGTGAGATTGCCCTCTTCGACAAAACTGTCGGGCCAGAGCTCTCTCATGAGCTCGTCCTTTTCAACCACCTCGCCGTTGTGCTCAACCAGCAGCAGCAGCGTGTCGATGGCTTTGGCTTTGAGCGGCACAGGCTCGCCATCGTTGAGCAACAGACGGTTCGCGGTGTCGATGCGGAATGCGCCGAACTCGTAGAAACGCTTGATTTGCTTGCTCATAAAGCGATTTAGAAATGGTTGAGAAACAAATGAGTCACTGGTTGAGGACTTTCAGATTATCGGTGCTCGATGATTCGCGCTCGTTACGGAGACGCATTCTAGAACAGAGTCTCAAGACTAAACAACAAATCTGGAAAAGGAGACAACACAGCAATGAGAACGACAATCAGTTTGGCGGCCTTGTTTGTCCTGGCCATCGCGGTCATCAGCCCCTTGCCGTTTACGACGGCGGCGCAAACTCAGAACCAGTCGAACAAGTTTCAGTTAACTGAAACCTTCACTTTCCCGAATGAATGTACCAACGAGTTAATGGATGTCAGCGACATCACCACGGTGACCTGTCACGACCAGCAGCGCGCCGACGGAAGATTCACTGAGAAATGCGAAATACGGCAGGACGTTACCGCCAGCGGCCAGATGAGTCGCATTACCTGGCACGGCACCGCGACCTTCAAAGACGAATTTGTGGCGACCGATGCCTGCAACTTCAGCTTTAGCAATCGCGGGAAGGTGAATCTGATCAGCCCGGGTGCGAACGTTAATGCAGTCATTAGCTTTGACGATTTCGTGAAACAGGAGAACTGCATCATGACGGCAGACCAGCACCTTGTGTCCTTCGACTGTCGTGGTAACGGGAAGCCGTAGTCAAGACATTGATCCATCGTCGACCCAACTGTAGGAGACAGGACGCAGGATGAGAAGCACGCGAAGAATGACAATCACGGTCGAGAAGGAGCGTCTTCTGGTCGTCAGTCAAATTTCGAGAGGCGAAAGCTGGTGCGAAGAATGCAAAGCCAGGGTCAGGATCCTGAGTCCGGCAGAGGCTGCTGCCGTCGCCGCGGTAAGTGACCGGACCATATTCCGTCAGATCGAGTCTCGTCGATTGCACTTTACTGAAACTTCGCAGGGCGCCGTTTTGATCTGTCTCAATTCCCTGATGAAACAGTCAAGCCCGGACATGACTGATCCGGAAACAGATTGAGAACCATCGATGGGTAACTTTTTATGAATAATTCTGAAGGAGAACACTTATGAATACCCGAAAACTTTCGTTAACGAAGAGGCCGGCGATTGCCCCAGCCCTTCATTCACCGATGAGGAGGTTGTTGCTGCTGGCCGTTGTGATTATCGCCTGCGCGCCAATCGCATTCGCGCAAGGTGCGGACGATTACAACAAGGTCGAAGTGTACGGCGGCTACTCGCTCGGGCGTGTTCAGACCAACGTGAAGACAGCCAGCTTCACCTCCGGTGGCGGCACCGAGACGTTCGCCAATCTATGCAGTGTCCCGACTGGGGACATGATCGGTCATAACTTTCAGAGGTTCTTTTGCACGCACCGGAACTTCAACGGCTTTGACGGCTCGCTCACCTACAACGTGAGCAGGTACGTAGGCATAAAGGGCGACGTCACCGGTCATTTCAGGACCGCCTCGTATGTTGACAATTTCACGCCGCCGGGCGTGACGCAAACCATCTCTAATCGCGAACGACTCTATAACTTCCTCGGCGGCGTGCAAATAAAGAACAACAGCAAGACGGCCCGGCTAAAGCCATTTGCTCATGCGCTGGGTGGCGTGGCGCGATACACGAACCGACAACAGCAGACGATCGATCTTTTTCCGGCATTCAATTTTGTGATCGAGGATCAGTTGACGAGCCTGGCGCTGAAGTTTGGCGGAGGTTTGGACCTGCGCATGGGCAAGCGACTCGACATCCGCGTCATTGAGTTCGACTACAACCCGGTGTTCGCTGGAGACCGCAAACCGAAAAGCATCTCAGGCCCGTTCACTGTCGCGTTCACCGGCAGAACGGCCCACAACTATTCGTTCGGCGTGGGTATCGTCATTCACTGATGAGATGAGGTCAGAACCGGGAGTGGTAGCGACAGGGTCAAACACACAATGTTAGTGTGTTTTTTACGGCGGTTGAGTGTTTGATCCACCCGGTCACGCGGGTGGTTTCGACTTCACGCGTCTATCGGTGTCCATTTGTGGCTAGTAAACCAGATTCATCGGCGTCGGGTTCTTCGGATCTTTGCTGTAGTCGTAACAGCCGCGCCCTGATTTGCGGCCGTAAAGTCCGGCCATCACCATGCGCTTCAACAGCGGCGGCGAGGCAAAGCGCTTCTCACGAAATTCATTGAACATGATCTCGGCGATGTAATAAGTCGTGTCGAGCCCGACAAAATCGCCCAGCGTTAGCGGCCCCATCGGATAACCACAGCCCAGTTTCATCGCGTTGTCGATATCCACGATCGAACCGACGCCCTCCTCCAATGCCCGGATCGAATCGAGCATGTACGGCACCAGCAGACGATTTACGATGAAGCCCGTCTTGTCGCTTGCGCGCACCGGCACTTTGCCCAACTTCGTTCCGAAAGCAACCGCGTCTTCAAAGACCTCCGCGTCGGTAAGAATAGTCCGCACCACCTCGACCAGTTTCATGATCGGCACCGGATTGAAAAAGTGCATGCCGATAAAACGCTGCTGCCGCGCCGGCGAAGTCGCGACCATCATCGCCGTGATCGAAAGCGATGAGGTGTTCGAGGCGAAGATCGTTTCCGGTTTACAGATCGCATCGAGCTGGCGATAGGTGTTTTGTTTCTCGTCAAGGTTCTCAATGATTGCTTCGATGATGATGTCACAGTCGGTCAGGTCGTCGAAAGACGTCGTGCCGGACAGACGATCGCGAGTTTGTTTCTGCTGTTCAGCAGTGATGGTTCCTTTCTGCCCGAACCGCTCCAAAGACTTTTCGATCGCGACGAAACCTTTCTGTAGCAGTTCTTCCGAAACCTCGCGCACCGTCGTCTCAAAACCTGCGCTCGCCGCCGTCTGCGCAATGCCGGCGCCCATCAACCCGCAACCGAGCACTCCTACTTTTCTGATTTCCATCCTCAGTCTCCTCTAATCTATTTCAATCCACAGGGGTGCGGTCAGTACCACCTGCGTTAGCGGGTGGCCCATTCGTCCACCTCGCCCAGTGAATGCTTAATCCACCGCTCACACAGGTGCTACTGACTTACTGCGTCGACCAACTAATCTGCATAATCTGCGGCTAACGCCTACAGCCTAATATCAAACTTTCGCGCCACCATAAAGAAGCAAATCGCGACCAAAGCCAGCGCGGCGATTTGCAGTACCCGCCAGGCGATCGTCACGCCCGCCGGCGCGCCGGGGCGCTTGTAACTCACTACTGCCGCAAAAGCAGCGCCTGATAGCAATCCACCCATGTGCGCTGCATTGTCGATAACTCCGCTGGCCGCAAATCCAATTCCGATGTTGAGCAGAATCACCGGCAACATCCCGGTGCCAAACGCTCGTTTGAACCCCTCAGGCAACTCGCGTCGATACTTCAAGCCAAAGACGAAAAGCACGCCGATCAGTCCAAACACCGCGCCCGATGCGCCCACCGAGGGTGCGTCGCCGGGCTTAATCAGAAAACTTCCGATCCATCCCGGGTTTGATCCCGGAACCACCGTCAGGTAACTCGCCAAGACACCGGTTATCCCCGTCGCGACCCAGAAGACAACGAACTTTGCCGAGCCATAAAGCTTCTCAACCCAGGGGCCAACGATCCACAGGGCATACATATTTACCAGCAGATGGATCAGATTGACGTGAATGAAAGCCGGCGTCACAAACCGCCAGTACTGATGCTCGTACCGGATCAGGTAATTCGTCTTGGCGCCAAACGCCAGGAGAACATCTTCGGGAAACGCACTCCAGAGGATCGAAGTTTTCATCCCGGCAACTTCCCACATCAGCATGAAGATAAAAAGATTTGCGACCAGAAAGACTATGGTGAAGATGTACGGGCGAGAGAGCACTGCGCGCGCATAGCTCATCGCGTAGCGTTCATGCAAAGGCAAAGAAGGCGGCGGAGCGGCGACCAGCGGCGCATTGCAAACCTGGCAAATGGTTCCACCCGCGCCAATCAGCGCGCCGCAACTGCGGCAGACGCTGGGACGGCCGGCATAGCTGGGGCGGTTGTCAGGCAAGATTGGTTGAAGGAATGTCGTAAGCAATGCTGCTTAGAGACGGGATTTGTCCCGCCAAACCAGTCGCGACAAGTGGCGACTCTAAACATGGGGCGAAGGGAAATCGAGGCGCTCCGCGCAAAATTATTTACCGAGGCCGCCAAGCAGGTTCACGAGATCGTCGGCATGCTCTTCTTCCATGGCCAGGATTCCTTCCATCATGCGGCGCGTGGTCGGATCGTCATTGCCGAGGTATTGGATTATCTCGCGATAACTATCAATGGCGATACGCTCGGCCACCAGATCTTCCTTAATCATGTCCAGCAGCGTGTCGCCTTCGACGTATTCGGCATGACTGCGCGACAGCAACCCTTCGGGATTGAAATTTGGTTCGCCTCCGAGTTGGACGATGCGTTGCGCAATTTGATCTGCGTGTCCCTGCTCTTCGGTGGCGTGTTGCAGGAATTCGGCCGCGACTCCTTCGGCGTGAATGCCGGTGGCCATGAAATAATGGCGCTTATAGCGGAGCACGCAAACGATCTCGGTCGCCAACGAGTCGTTCAGGACTTTGATCACCGTCTTGCGATCAGCCTTGTAGCCTTCGGTTACCGCACCTTGCTCGATGTGTTGGCGAGCTCGCTTGCGCAGCGTCTTAATGTCAGTCAGAAATGGTTTATCAGCCACGATGTGACTCCTTGAGTTTTAAGTTTTCTGAGGGGAGCATCGATATTACTAGCTCCGTCACGCGTGAGCAAGTAAGCCGCGATTGCGCGTCCCGTCGCAAAGTCGTTTTGACTGAAAAGCCGGTCAGTCCGTGCGGTCATTGAGACCAACCCATCGAGGGCAATGCCACAAATGGCCCGAATTCGCGAAAGAAATTGCTCGGTGAATGCTGGCACGGAGCTTGTTATTCAGTTCGTCGCACCGGCGTCGGTCTACGATTGGCCCGTGTCTATGACGCCGAGCGCTATAGCGCAATGTTTTGATCCGAGGAGCACTTTTGATGCGAAGATTTTCTGCCCTGGCTCTGCTATTGATTCTATCGTTCATGTCACCTCTGGCGAGTTTTCTGCCGGGCCTCAAGCGCGCCCACGCCCAAACAAAACCCAACTCCCTGCGTGGTCTCAAGCTGGCGCCGTCACTGCGCGACCGCGTGCGTCCGGCTGGTTCAAGTAACGGCGAGACAGCACGCGTGATCGTCAATATGAGCGACACTGCCGATCCCCAGCAGTTGACTCAGGCCCTGACGCAAAGCGGCGCGCGTTCTTCAAAGCACCTGGATGCTTTAGGCCTTATGGTCGCTGACATTCCGCTGGACAAGCTGGAAGAAGCCGCCGCGCGCAATGATGTGTCATGGATTTCAGCCGATCAGGAAGTGCGCTCGCTGGCTACGACGGATAACACCAGCCATATTGAAATCACCACCGGCGCGAGCAAGTTACTGCCGGTTGATCAGAAAGGCGTAGGCAGCGGCGTGGCCAATGGTGGAGCCGGAAACGGAGTGGGAATCGCGATTCTTGACAGCGGCATCACGCCGTCCGATGCCGCCGAGTTCGTCGGTTACCAATGGCAGCAAAGCAGTGGCACACTCGGGCTCGGCCTCTTGTCGCAGACATATGTTCAATCCTTCGATCGGCTCAAGACGCACATCGATTTCACTGGTGAGAATCGCACCGATGATGCTTACGGGCATGGAACGCACACCGCGGGGGTTGCGGCCGGTACCGGCCAGTCGAGTGAAAACTACGCGGCCACACACGCCGGCTCGCCCACATATGGTGGAATGGCAACCAACGCTAATCTCGTCGATGTGCGCGTACTTAACTCGCAGGGAGTCGGAACCATTTCAAATGTGATCGCGGGTATTAACTGGGTCATCAAGAATAAGAGCGCTTACAACATCCGAGTGATGAACCTTTCGCTTGGCACAGCGGTCCCTCAGAGCTACAAAACTGACCCACTCTGCCAGGCGGTTGGCAAAGCTGTCGATGCCGGAATTGTAGTCGTCGTGGCCGCGGGCAATTGGGGCAAAGACTCCGCCGGCAACGCGATTTACGGAGGCATACTCTCACCGGCAAATTCACCCCGAGTAATTACTGTCGGCGCGACAAATACGCAGCAGACAAATCAGCGCTCCGATGACACAGTCACCACTTACTCTTCAAGAGGTCCCACTCTGGTTGATGGTTTAGCGAAACCGGACCTGGTGGCGCCGGGCAATCGAACGGGCGCTGCGGAGACGGCCGACACTTCACCGTCGCCGAGTAATAACTATTCAACCACGGGTGGAGGCGGTCTGGTTGGTGGATTGTTAAGCGGCAGCACCAGCACTAACGTCCCCAAAGCGACGGGCTCTTATCAAATTTTGAGTGGTACGTCGTTCGCCGCGCCGGCGGTCTCCGGAAGTGTAGCGCTCATGCTGGAAGCCAATCCGTCATTGACGCCGTCGATGGTCAAAGCGGTTCTGATGCGGACCGCCCAGCGTCTTCCAGTTTATGAAAACATGGTGGCGACCTGGCGGATGAATAAGTACGAACGCATCGTCACCGAAGGCGCGGGCGAGTTGAACACGAGCGCCGCCGTGACAGTCGCCAAAGCCATTCGGCAGGACGCTAATAAAGCTTCGCTCGGTTCAAATCTGATCACCAAGACGAACGTTACTTATTCGAATATCGGCGTTACCGCGCCCATCGCCGGCGAGAACATACCCTTGAACAACGGCATCGTTTGGGTCGAAGGCGTTGCTTTTACCGATCGGCTGATGTTAACCAACGGCTACAAGCTGGCGGACGGCAGCACGCTCAACACCGGGTTCGTCCTGGCTGACGGCTATATGTTGCCGGATGGCAGCTATGTTTTTTCGAATGGCTTCGTACTCGGCAGCGGTTTTGTGTTAGGGAGCGGATTTGTCTTAGGCAGCGGCTTCGTTCTCGGCAGTGGCTTTGTACTGGGGAGCGGTTTTGTTTTGGGAAGTGAGTACGCGTGCGCCGACGGTTCACTGTCCTCGGGAAGTATTAATGCTTTGAGCTTTGCCAACCAGGAACTGTGGGCCTCGAACCTCATCGATCCCAGTTCGACGAGCTCTAACGAAGAGGCGGTAATGATCCTGGGCGAAGAAGCCATGCCGCCAGGCGTGCGGCGGCTCTCGATCTCCAGTCCGCTCTTCCCGCATCGGTAATTCATGCCGCGCGCTAAAGCAGAAAAGAAGGCACTCGCGTATCAGACCGCCGTTACGGTGGCCGGCCTCGGCTTGTGGCTGGCCGCCGTGGCTTTTCTCTTCACCGCTCGCCCACCGCGCGAGCAACTAATTCTCATCGGGTTCGTACCGCTGATTATCGTCATCGGCTTGTTTCCGAATACCTTCACTCTTTCGGGTCTCAAGCGCGATAAAATTACTTTTACCCTCTCAGATGCTTTTATCTTTCTCATCGCGTGCTGGTATGGAACGCTGCCGGCGGTTTTTGTTGCGGGTGTCGAAGGTTTCATTTCCTCGCGCCGCAGCGTGCGCCGCATCTCGAGCAATCTTTTTTCGGCCGGGATGATCTCGCTGGCGGCCGGCGCTGCGGGTGTTGCGTTGAACCTCGCGCTCCGTTATGGCTTTCATGAAAGCAGCGCCGTCCAACACCATTCGTTTCTGGCCGTAACGGTCTCCCTGCTGCCCGCGACGGCGGTCCACGTTTTAGTCAATGTCGGCCTGTTGTCAAAGCTGTTTGCGTTGCGCGGAATGACGAACTTTCTGCGTACCTGGAGAGACAATTTGTCGTGGGCCGCGCCGATTGCTTTGCCCACCAGCGCGGTGGCCAGCCTTGCGTATCTCGCCTTCCAGTACAACTGGTTGGTCATGGTGCTCATCGGCGCGCCGATCCTCATCGCTATCAATTTCGGTCACCGGCAGTATCGCGACAATCTGCACCAGCGAATCGAACTGCTCGAGAAGGCCCACCGGGAAACCATTGAAGCGCTCGCCGTCGCCATCAATGCCAAAGACGAAGTCACCCACGAACATGTTCTGCGCGTACAGATTTATGCTGCCGGAGTTGCGCGGTTGCTCGGCTGTGATGATGCCGGCATCGAAGCGCTCAAAGCGGGCGCACTGCTGCACGATATCGGCAAAATCGCTGTCCCCGATTACATTCTCAATAAACCGGGCAAGCTTACCGCCGCTGAGTTTGAAAAGATGAAGATGCACACGATCGTGGGCGCGCAGATTTTGGGCCGCGTCGACTTTCACTATCCGGTCGTGCCGATTGTGCGTCACCATCATGAACGTTGGGATGGTTGTGGTTATCCGGATGGATTGCAGGGCGAAGATATTCCGCTAACCGCGCGGATTCTGACCGTGGTCGATTGCTTCGACGCCCTCAGAGAAGACCGCCAGTATCGCCGCGGTCTGACGCGAGAGGAAGCAGTGGACTTTCTGTTAAAGAACAGCGGCTCTCAATACGATCCGAAAGTCGTCGGGACCTTCATCACTCACCTGGCCGAATTTGAAGCCGAGATTGCCGCTCACAAGGGCCAGCCCCTGCCAACCTTCGGCATCGAAACCAGCGAACAACTTTCGGCAGCCGCGCAGAAAGTTACCCCCGGCGCGGGCCTGGCCGCGAACGCGGATGGCCCACGAGATGAAATCAGTTTCTCTCGTGAAGAGCTGGCCGCGGTTTATGATCTTGTGCAAGCGCTGAATCACGCTCGGGATCAACATGAGTTGATGAACATTTTCACAGACAAGCTGGCTGGAATCGTTTCCTTCGACACCTGTGCTTTGACAATCATCGCGCCGGACACGGGACAGCTGTTTGTCGAGCACGCTGTCGGCCAACACAGCCAACTGATCAAAGGACATCAGGTCACACTCGGTGAAGGAATTACTGGATGGGTAATCGCCAACCGGGAACCGTTCTCGAGTAACGATCCCTGTCTGGATTTTCCCGTGAAGATGGCTGAGAGCTTTAAGGCCTATAAGACCCTGGCGGCTTTTCCGCTCATGAAAGACAGCGAGCTGTTTGGCGCTCTGACTGTTTATGCGACGACGATTGCCGAATACGATAAGGACCAAACCAAGCTCTTGCAGGAGGCCGCGGCTGTTCTGGCTAATGCTCTGTCAGCTATTCCGCGCAAATCAAATGTCGGGACAGAGCCGATCGCGTTGGAGAGCATCGGAGACTCGATCACGCAGGTTGATGTCACGAGTCTGGAAAATAGCTTCACCAATTAAGTGGCAGGGATAACGGAGTCGGTACCGGGAGCGGTAGCGACCGGGTCGCAACTG
>Ga0137403_10000832_pt1 | contig 39578 bp, 37 predicted proteins | sample CZOMad2_1_16fung_FD_122057 | JGI IMG/M metagenome (GOLD analysis project Ga0137403, IMG submission 122057) | Vadose zone soil fungal communities from Angelo Coast Range Reserve, California, USA - CZOMad2_1_16fungal (Hybrid Assembly) | ecosystem: Environmental > Terrestrial > Soil > Vadose zone...
GTCTATCCGAGATTTCGAGGACTACATGTCCACCATCGCCTTCGATCAATTCGCGCTCACCCGCATCGCCGACTTCGCCCGGACGCTGTCGCGGCTGCATCGGACTTCCCGCCGGCAAGTCGTCGACGACGACGCGATCGACCGGGAATTCAACGCCGTCTGCCAATCGGTGTGGGGCTACACCACCGATGATATCAGCGACGATCTTTTCTCCGACGCCGACCACGCGTTTCTTGATTCACTCGATGAGGCGCATGCGCGCATCTTCGCCGCCGAACATGGCTACGACCTCGTCGACGACGAGGGCATGCTGACGGACTGGTGGGGCTATTGCTGGATGATCCTTGCCGAGAAACGCGGTCTGCTGACGCCGGAGAACCGCGCCGCGGCGCGGGCGCAAATCGAGGAAAAATACCGGTCGGCGCCTAACGTGATCGGCGTCATCGTGGGAAGGTGAGATGGTGAGGTTGCGAGCGGAGCGAAATCATCTTGCTCCGTCATTCCGGGATGGTCCGAAGGACCAGACCCGGAATCTCGAGATTCCGGGCTCGATGCTTCGCATCGCCCCGGGATGACGGTTTCAATCAATCCGCTTCCGCGCGTTTGGCGCGGGCCGGAACCCGCTTCGGCAGCGAACCTGTGGACAACTCGATATCGCGGGGGAGCAGCGTATCATTAGCCACCGCTTCGGCCGCCACCGGCGCCACCTTCATCTCGCCGAGCTGCGCGCGCGCGTCGGCGGTCAAACCGGGATAGGACCCAACCGGGGTGAATTCCGAGGTCTGGTTGTTGCCGAGCTTGATGCCGGAATAGACCACGAGCCCGTCGGTGGTGGCAATCACGTCGCCGGCGCGCAGCGAGGTATCGAGCGTGAGATCGACCGGCGCCAGGCCCGCGGCATCACGGCCGTTGCAGGTGCAGTCGGCGCGCAGCGCCTTGCGGTAAGCGAAAGCGTTTTCGCTGTCGGCGTAGCGCTCGCCGGTCGTTGTCATGGCGCTGTCGATTTGGCTGCCGAAGAAAACCTTGGTGGGACTCGCCGGGCAAAACGCCTGGCACATCTGGACTGGCGAGGTGTTGCCGTGGGCCAGCGGGAAATAACGGCCGTCGCAGCTGCGCACGCAGAAGGCGGGTCCGCTGCCTGAGGCGGGCCGCGACGCGGGCGGCTGGTTCTGACTGAGCGGATCGGCGAAAAAACTCGCTTGCGGCGGCGTCTGTCGCAGCTGTTTCTGGAGACCGCCGAAAAGCAGGTCGAACAGGCCTTCGGCCGATGCCCCCTGCGGCGTCAGCGCTAGCGAGCTGGCGAGGGACGCGGCAGCAACGAGCATCATGCGGTGCCGCATGCGCTGATAAGGCAACTCTGTACGCAACGCTTACTCCACCCCACGCCACAAACGCTGCGGCGGCAAGCTGTGCCCCCGGCGAATTCACCTTAGGGCGGGATAGTAAACGAGCTATGAGCGCGGGCAGGGTGAGGGAAAGAAAAGCGCCGATCCGCCGATGCCAGAGGCCATATTTTTTTCGTCATGGCCGGGCTTGACCCGGCCATCCACGTCTTGTTTTTGCGGGCTCGGCAAGAAAGGCGTGGATGTCCGGGTCAAGCCCGGGCATGACGGCGAAAGGATTTCGCCGCTTAGCTCTCGAGCAATCAGTCCTTCAAAAACTCACTCGCCTTGTAGAGCGAACGAAACGCAAGGCCGGCCTTTGCGAAGGTTTCGCCGGCGCCCTCTTCGCGGTCCACCATGGTCAGTACCAGCGCGACCACGCCGCCGGCATCGCGCGCCGCTTCCACCGCCTTCAGCGCCGATTCGCCTGTGGTGGTGACGTCCTCGACGATCGCAACACGCTTGTCTTTCAGGCTCTCGCCTTTCGCCAGGCCCTCGACGGCAAGCCGCGCGCCGTGCTCCTTCGGCTTCTTGCGCACGAAGAAAGCCGCGATCGGGTGGCCCTTGATCCAGGACAGCTGTGCGACCGCGCCCGCGAGCGGCACCGCGCCCATCTCGAGCCCGCCGACATAATCAAGGCCGTCATCCTTCAGCGCCTCGTAGGTCAACTCGGCGAGCAAGGCGGCGCCTTCCGGATCGAGCATGGTCGGCTTCAGATTGAAATAGAAATTGCTGGTGCGGCCCGAGGCCAGGGTGATTTCGCCGCGGCCGAACGAGCGCTTCCGGATGATCTCGGCGAGGCGGGCGCGGGAGGCTGATTTGGACAAGGCGGTCTCTCGTATCGGGGAAGCGCAATCTATCGGTGGACGCGCGCACATTCCAGAGCGGAACCTGGGCCGTCAACAGTGTGCGGGAGTAACAAGAGACCTTTGTTGCAGCTGCCATGCGCATGGTCTGCTCCCTCTCCCGCTTGCGGGGGAGGGCTGGGGTGAGGGTGGTGCCACAATCACGGAGCTGATACGCGCGGACAGACTTTCCCCCACCCGCCGCGCTCTGGTGAGCGCGTCGACCTCCGCCGCAAGCGGGAGAGGTAAGAACGAGGCATTATTTTGCGCCTCCGCCGGACGATGCTACAGACGCCCCCGCCCGCAACACTCGAAAGACAAAAATGACGATCGAACTCCACACCTGGAATACGCCGAACGGCCGCAAGATCTCCGTCGCGCTGGAGGAGATGGACCTGCCTTACAAGGTCGTTCCGGTCAACATCACCAAGAGCGAACAGATGGCGCCTGATTTCCTTAGCCTCAGCCCCAACAACAAGATTCCCGCGATCGTCGATCCCGATGGGCCCGGCGGCAAGCGTGTCAGCATATTCGAGTCCGGCGCGATCCTGCTCTATCTCGGCGAGAAGACCGGAAAATTCCTGCCCGCATCTCTGATCGAGCGCATTCCCGTCTACGAATGGCTGATGTGGCAGATGGGCGGCTTCGGCCCGATGCCGGGGCAGGTGCATCACTTCATTGCGCTGGAGAACGAACAGGAGCGCGCCTATGGCCTGAAGCGCTTCATGGCCGAGACGCGCCGGCTCTACGGCGTGCTGGATCGCCGCCTCGCCGCACGCGAATTCGTCGCGGGCGCGCTGTCGGTCGCCGACTTTGCGATTCTCGGGTGGGCCTGGCGGCATCCACGCCACAAAGTCGAGCTTTCGGATTTTCCCAATGTCGAGCGCTGGTACAACGCGCTGATGGCCCGGCCCGGTGTCAAGCGCGGCATGGAAGCGAAGCTGGATTGATAAGGACGAAGCGCGCTTCCCCTCTCCCCTTGCGGGAGAGGGTGGCGAAATCGAGCGGAGCGAGATGAAGCCGGGTGAGGGGTTGTCTCCGCGGACAGACACCCCTCACCCGCCCTCGCTTTGCCATAGCCGATGCAAAGCATCGGCGTTCTATTCAAAAGAACGGCGGCCGAAGGCCGCCTACGCACCCTCTCCCGCAAGGGGAGAGGGGAAGGCCAATCACCCCCGCCGCGTCTCCAGCGCCATCCGTACCGCAAGCCCGGCGAGCACGGTGCCCATCAGCCAGCGCTGCACCAACAGCCAGGTCGGCCGCGTGCCGAGGAACAGCGCGATTGAACCCGCCGCGAGCGCGATCATCGCGTTGACGCTGACGCTGATCACGGTCTGGATCGACCCGAGCACCAGCGATTGCGTCAGCACGCTGCCCTCACCGGGATCGATGAATTGCGGCAGCAGCGCAAGGTACAGCATTGCGATCTTCGGGTTCAGGAGATTGGTGAAGAAGCCCATCGCAAACAATTTGCGCGGTCCATCGACGCGGAGTTTCTTCACCTGAAACGGCGAGCGGCCATTGGGTTTCAGCGCCTGCCACGCCAGCCACAGCAAATACGCCGCGCCCGCGAGCCGCAGCGCGTCGTAGGCATAAGGCACCGCGAACAACAGTGCGCTGATGCCGAACGCCGCGCACAGCATGTAGAACACAAAGCCAAGCGCGACGCCGCCGAGCGAAACGATGCCGGCCGCCGGTCCTTGCGTGATCGAGCGCGAGATCAGATAGATCATGTTCGGCCCCGGCGTCAGCACCAGGCCGAAGGAGACAAGCGCAAAGCCGAGCAGTGAGGCGAGGTGGGGCATCGGAGACTCGTTTGGCGAAGGTCGAGTTAGTTAGCGCGCATCTGCCCGTGATGCCATTTCGTAAATTGCGGCTTTGGTGATCGAATATTTCAGTGATCAGGGTACGTGTCCCGGACGCGGTGCAGCGCGTAGCGCTGCTCCGCAGAGCCGGGACCCATGCCCGTTGGATGGGCCCCGGATCAGCGGCGCACCACGCCGCGGGACATAGCGCGTCAAAGACGCGCGTGAACGCGCTAATGGCGCTGCGCAGCATCCGGGGAACGGCAGCTCAATGATCGCCCGCCCGCGCCCTGATCGCGCCAATAAAGCATTCCAGCGCATCCCGCAGTGGCCCGGCGAGCTCCGGGCTTGCGGCAATGCTGTCCGCATCGTTCGCCGTGCCGAGCAGCGGCAAGGTAATCGACGCATCCCTGACCAAATGCGCTGACATGGTCTCCAGCGTGATCGTCAGCGATTCCAGCGCATGGGTTGCGCGCGGCGACGTATTGATCAGCGTGACCGGTTTGCCCGGAAATTCATGGCTGCCCACCAGCCAGTCCAGCGCGTTCTTCATTACGCCGGAGACGCCGCGGGCATATTCGGGGCTCGAGATCAGAAGGCCGTCGGCGGCACCGATGGCCGTCCGAAACCGCGCGACCACCTCGGGAAGGCGTTCGCCTTCGAGATCGGAATTGAAAAACGGAAGCTGGCCGATGCCCTCAAACAGCTCGATCTCGACGCCCGTGGGCGCAAGGCGACGGGCGGCGTGAAGCACCGCGGTGTTGTGAGAAGCGGCGCGCAGACTGCCGGAAATCGCGACGATCTTCATCGAAGGTCCGATAAGGAGATCGTTACGTGGCGTGAACGGGGATCAATGCGCTTCGTCCCAATTATCTGCCGCCCGCGCATCGACATGCAGCGGCACCGAGAGCAGCACCGCCGGGAAGGGCGCGTCCTGCATGGTGTGCTGCACCACCGGCAACGTCGCGGCGACCTCGTCGTCGGGCACCTCGAAGATCAGTTCGTCATGAACCTGCAACAGCATCTGCGCCGATAGCTTCTTCTCGGCCAGCGCCTCTTCCATCCGGATCATGGCGCGGCGGATGATGTCGGCGGCGGTGCCTTGCAATCGCGCGTTAATCGCGGCGCGCTCGTTGAAGGAGCGGACCGAGGCGTTGGAAGCCTTGATGTCGGGGTAGTGGCATTTCCGGCCGAACAGCGTCTCGACATAGCCGTGGCTGCGGCAGAAATCCCGCGTTTCGTCCATATAGGCGCGAATGCCCGGGAAACGTTCGAAATACTTCTTGATGTAGGCGGAAGCTTCTTCGCGGGCGATGCCGAGTTGGTTGGCGAGACCAAAGGCCGAGATGCCGTAGATGATACCGAAATTGATCGCTTTGGCGCGGCGGCGCACCTCGCCCGGCATGTCCTTGACGGGAACGCCGAACATTTCCGACGCGGTCATGGCGTGAATGTCCAGCCCGTCGCGGAACGCCTGCTTGAGCATGGGAATGTCGGCGATTTCGGCGAGCAGCCGCAACTCGATCTGCGAATAATCCGCCGACACCAGTTTGTGCCCCGGCGAGGCGATAAAGGCACGGCGGATTTTCCGGCCGTCCTCGGTGCGTACCGGAATGTTCTGCAGGTTCGGCTCGTTCGACGACAGCCGCCCGGTGGTGGTCGCCGCCAGCGCGTAGGTCGTGTGCACGCGATGGGTCTGTGGATGCACATAGGTCGGGAGCGCGTCGGTGTAGGTCGATTTCAGTTTCGAGACCTGCCGCCATTCCAGAATCTTCTTCGGAAATTCATGTCCCTGCTCGGCAAGCTCGTCGAGGATTTGCGCCGAGGTCGACCACGCCCCGGTCTTGGTCTTGGTGCCGCCAGGAATGGCCATCTTGCCGAACAGGATGTCGCCGATCTGTTTCGGGCTACCGACATTGATCGGCTCGCCCGCGATTTCCTGAAGCTCGGCTTCGACGCGCGCGGCGGTCTGGGCGAATTCGCCCGACAGGCGGGAGAGCACCTGGCGGTCGATCGAGATGCCGCGCCGCTCCATCCGCGCCAGCACGCTTATCAGCGGCCGCTCCAGCGTCTCATAGACCGCGGTCATGCGCTCGGCGACCAGGCGGGGCTTGAGCACCCGCCACAGCCGAAAGATCACGTCGGCATCCTCGGCCGAATACGCCGCCGCCTTGTCGATCGGGACCTGGTCGAAGGTGAGTTTGGCCTTGCCGCTGCCGGTCAGATCGCTATGCGTGATGGTGGCATGGCCGAGCCATGTTTGGGCCAGCGCATCGAGCCCATGCGAATTGCGGCCGGCGTCGAGCGCGTAACTCATTAATTGCGTGTCGTCGTGGTTTCGAAGGGTGATGCCATGTTGCGCGAACATCACCGCGTTGAACTTGACGTTGAATCCGATCTTGAGGATGCCTGCCGATTCCAACAGCGGGCGCAGCAACTCGAGTGCCTCGCGCGTCGTGATCTGGTCTGGCGCGAGGCCAGCGGCGAACATGCCGGCGCCATCGCCCGACTGTTTATGGGTGAGCGGGATGTAGCAGGCATCGTTGGGCCTGAGCGCCAGCGCAAAGCCGCAAATCTCGGCCTGCATCGGATCGATCGAAGTTGCCTTGGTCTCGATCGCGAACTGGCCGACATCATGCACCCGCGCGATCCAGTCGCGGAGCTGGTCGAGGCTACGGATGGTCTGGTACTTGCCGCGCTCGACCGGGGTTTTGCGCGCCTCTTGCGCCCGCGCGGCCGCCAGTGCCTGCGGGGTGAGGACGATGTTCGACTTGTCCGCCTTGCCCTGGCCTCTCGCGGCGTTGGGCGGGCTCTTTTCGACCTTCGGCGCGGCAGAGCTGACCCTGTCGAAGAGATCGGCCCCCTCGCGGAGCACTTCGCCGTCAGGCCTTCCGCTCGGGGGAGGCGGCGCAAAGGTGCTGGCGCCGCTCTTCATCCCGGCATCCGCTTCGACATCTGCCGGATCGATTTGCGAATACTCGGCGACGCGGCGGGTCAGCGTGGCAAATTCCATCGCCTTGAGAAACGCGATCAGCTTGCGCGCGTCGGGCTCGTGGACTGCGAGCTCGTCGAGCGCTACCTCCAGCTTGACCTTGTCATCGAGCAGCACCAGTTGCCGCGAAATCCGCGCCTTCTCGGCGTTTTCGATCAGCGCCTCGCGCCGCTTCGGCTGCTTGATCTCGCCGGCGCGCTGCAGCAGCGTTTCGAGATCGCCATATTCGACGATCAGTTGCGCCGCGGTCTTGATGCCGATGCCGGGCACGCCCGGCACGTTGTCGGTGGAATCGCCGGCCAGCGCCTGAACCTCGACCACCTTTGCCGGCGGCACGCCGAATTTCTCGATCACCTCAGTAATGCCGATGCGGCGGTCCTTCATGGTGTCGAACATCGTGACCTGGTCGGTGACGAGCTGCATCAGGTCCTTGTCCGACGACACGATGGTCGTGGTGGCGCCACGCTCGCCCGCCTCGCGGGCGTAAGTGGCGATCAGATCGTCGGCCTCGAAGCCAACCTGCTCGAGACAGGGCAGATCGAAGGCGCGGACCGCCTCGCGGATCAGCGGGAATTGCGGAATCAGATCGTCCGGCGCCGGCGGCCGGTGCGCCTTGTAGTCGGGATAGAGCTTGTTGCGAAAGGTGACTTCGGATTTGTCAAAGACGATGGCGAGATGGGTCGGCCGGTTATCGGGCGGCATGTCGCGCAACAGCTTCCACAGCATGTTGCAGAAGCCGAGCACAGCATTGACCTGCAACCCGTCGGATTTGCGGTTCAGCGGCGGCAGCGCGTGGTAGGCGCGGAAAATATAGGAGGAACCGTCGACCAGAAAGACATGGTCGCCCTTCGCAAGGGCCTTGACGGCAATTGGTTTTGGGACGGCGCTTTGAGATGTTTTCGGCATGGTCGAAACTTAGGGATTTTTGCGCCGATTGACAGCCTTCAGGGCACGTTGTTCCGGGATTTTTGCGGTCGATTTAACTTGTCATGCCCGGACTTGCCGCCTTCGCTACGAAGCTTCGGCGGCCCGACACCGAGAGCCCGGCAAAGCCCTAGCGTAGACGGGATCCGGGCATCCATCAATCGTGCAAAGAATCTGGCGAAGAGGATGGATTGCCGGGTCAAGCCCGGCCATGACGGCGTCGTAACAAAGCACCTACTCCGCCGCTTGCAGCGTGGCTCGCGGCTTCTTCGGTGCGATCCAGAACGCGGGCGGGCGTTCGAACAGGAAATTGGCGCCGGCCTTCAGCGCGATCCGCCAGATCGCGAGCGCTCCGACCACGGCGACAACGGTGACCACGAGCGAAATCGTCCCGATATCGTGGATGATGCCGGCCCGCAGCAGCAGCGTTCGCGTCGCCGCCATCGGCAGGAAAAACGCGAGATAGATGACGATGGAATGCTCGCCGCAGAATCGTAGAAAATCCAGCCAACGCGCGCGTGCCAATAGCGTGCCCACGGTGACAATTGCGCAAGCCCCCGCAAGCCCGAGCCCAAGCGAGACCAGCGGCAAATCACTGAAGCCGGATTTCACCAAACTGCCGTTGAGGAGTGCCCAGAGCGCCAGGCCAGCGAGCGCCAGCCGGGGTTGGACGCGGGCCCGGTCGGACAGCGCGAACACATGCCGGGCGAATAGATAGCCGGCATAGAAATAGACGAAGCGCGCGCCAAACTCGTCGATCACCGTCCAGCCGGTCGCGATGTGCGCCATCTCCAATAGCGCCGCGATGCCCCAGACCAACAGCGGCGGCGCCTGCCGCGTCGCCTTGGTGACGACGAAGAACACCGGCAGCAAATAGATGAACCACAACGTGCCGAACGGCTCGATGAAGGACTCAAGATACAGGAACCCGGCATGGGCCCAACTCGACTCCGCGGCAAAGGACGGCGCCTTGAAGCCGAATTGAATGGTCACCCACAGCACGTAAAAATAAGCGAAGTGGACCACCTTGCGGTCGAGATAAGTGCGCCAGTCGCGGTCGATCACGATCGAAAGGAACAGGCCCGAAATCAGGAAGAAATCCGGCATCCGGAACGGCTTGGCGAAGGCCACCAGCGGATGCATGAAACCGGTCTCGCCGGCGGCCAATTCCACGCCCAGCACCGAATGCATCATCACCACCATGACGATGCAGATACCCTTGGCGTAGTCCACCCAGTCGACGCGGTCAGGCCCCGCTTGCGCCAATGGCGCGGCACGCTCGACGGCGGATGTGCCGTTTGGTGTCATCGGTGTTCCCGTTTGGCGCAAATCTGGCGCAAGTGGCGGCATCATCGGCCGTATCCGTTTCATTCTCCTTTATTCATACAAATGACATGCCGGCCGACCGGTTTTTCCGGTTTCCTCTTTGCGCCGAAATGCTTTAAGACCCGCCCCACAACTCGTTTCCGTTAACCATTATCGACAGGCTGCCAGATGCGTATTGCCATGATCGGCACGGGCTATGTGGGGTTGGTGTCCGGCGCCTGCTTTGCGGATTTCGGCCACCATGTTACCTGCGTGGACAAGGACGAGGCCAAGATCGCCGCCTTGCGCCGTGGCGAAATCCCGATTTTCGAGCCGGGCCTCGATGCGCTGGTCGCCGCCAATGTGAATGCCGGCCGCCTGGATTTCTCAATCGGTCTCGCCGCGCCTGTCGCCGATGCCGATGCCGTGTTTATCGCGGTCGGCACGCCGTCGCGGCGCGGCGATGGTCACGCCGATCTCAGCTACGTTCATGCCGCGGCACGCGAGATTGCGGCGGCGCTAAAGGGGTTCACCGTCGTCGTCACCAAGTCCACCGTTCCGGTCGGCACCGGCGACGAAGTCGAGCGCTTGATTCACGAGACCAATCCTTCCGCCGATGTCGTGGTGGCCTCCAATCCGGAATTCCTGCGCGAGGGTGCCGCGATCCGCGACTTCAAGTTCCCGGACCGGATCGTGGTCGGCACCTCGGATGAGCGCGCCCGTAAGGTGCTCGGCGACGTCTACCGGCCATTGTCGCTCAATCAGGCGCCGCTGATGTTCACGGCGCGGCGCACCGCGGAGTTGATCAAATACGCCGCCAACGCGTTCCTCGCCACCAAGATCACCTTCATCAACGAGATCGCCGATCTTGCGGAAAAAGTCGGAGCCGACGTGCAGGAAGTCGCGCGCGGCATCGGGCTCGACAACCGCATCGGATCGAAATTTCTTCACGCCGGGCCCGGCTTCGGCGGCTCATGTTTCCCAAAGGATACCCGCGCGCTGGTCAAGATCGCGCTCGATCACGACGTGCATCTGCGGATCGTCGAGGCGGTGCTCGCGGTCAACGACAACCGCAAGCGGGCGATGGCGCGCAAGGTCGCAGGCGCGGCTGGCGGCAGCCTGCGCGGCAAGACCGTCGCCGTGCTCGGTCTCACCTTCAAGCCCGACACCGACGACATGCGCGAGGCGCCGTCGATCCCGCTGGTGACGGGGTTGCTCGACATGGGCGCGAAAGTGCGCGCGCACGATCCGGTCGGCATGGAAGCGGCGCGCCGCGAACTGCCCGACATCGAATATTGCGACGATCCTTATGTTTGCGCACGCGGCGCGGATGCATTGGTGATCGTGACGGAATGGGTGCAATTCCGCGCCCTCGATCTCGATCGCCTGAAGCGCGAACTGGCGCATCCCGTGGTGGTCGATCTGCGCAACATCTATCGCCCCAGCCACATGGCGGCACACGGGCTTATCTACGAAAGCGTCGGCCGCCCTCCCGAGCGACGGAACTGATGCGTGCTTTCCTCCCTTCTCCCCTTGTGGGAGAAGGTGCCCACGATACGACGTATCGTGGGCGGATGAGGGGTCTGCATCCGCGGAGAGAGACCCCTCACCCGTCGCGATGCTCACTGCGTTCGCATCTCGCCACCCTCTCCCACAAGGGGAGAGGGGAAAGAGACAGCCGACGCGGCCACAACACGAGCTAGATTTGCCCCGCTCTTTCGACACGCCTCTCCCGATCGACGTCGTGCTCGACGAACTGGCGCGCACGCTCGATCACCATAACGCCGCGGTGCTGGTGGCGCCGCCGGGGGCCGGCAAGACCACGCGGGTGCCGCTGGCGCTGCTCGATGCGCCGTGGGTGAGGGCTAAGAAAATCGTCGTGCTGGAGCCGCGGCGGATCGCGGCCCGCGCCAGCGCCGAGCGCATGGCGCATACGCTTGGAGAACGCGTCGGCGAGACCGTCGGCTACCGCGTCCGGTTCGGCTCGAAAGTGTCGCGCGCCACCCGGATAGAGGTCGTCACCGAGGGAATCTTTTCGCGGCAGATTCTCGACGACCCCGAACTAAACGGTGTCGCAGCGGTCCTGTTTGACGAGTTTCACGAGCGCTCGCTCGATGCCGATCTGGGACTGGCACTGGCGCGCGACGCGCAGACCGGCTTGCGCGAGGATCTGCGCATCCTCGTGATGTCAGCGACGCTCGACGGCGCCCGCGTCGCAAAGCTGCTCGGGGAAGCGCCTGTCATCGCCAGCGAAGGCCGCGCCTTTGCGGTCGAGACGCGCTATCTCGGCAGAAAAGCCGACGCACCGCTGGAGCGGCAGATGGCGGACGCCATCGCGCTTGCCGTGCGGGCCGATCCCGGTTCGGTGCTGGCGTTTTTGCCGGGGGCCGCGGAAATACGCCGTACCCAGAATTTGCTCGCCGAGCGTGTTCACGACGCCAGCGTGGAAATTGTGCCACTGTTCGGTGCGCTCGATGCATCCGTGCAGGACCGTGCCATTGCGCCGGCGCCGAAAGGCCGGCGCAAGGTCGTGCTGGCGACCTCGATCGCGGAGACATCGCTGACCATCGAGGGCGTTCGCATCGTGGTCGATTCCGGCCTGGCGCGGGTGCCGCGCTATGAGCCTGACATTGGGCTGACGCGGCTCGAAACCGTGCGTGCCTCGCGCGCCGCGGTCGATCAGCGCCGCGGCCGCGCCGGACGCACCGAACCTGGCGTGTGTTACCGGCTGTGGGACGAGCCGCAGACCGCCTCGTTTGCGGCCTACACCCAGCCCGAAATCCTCAGCGCCGATCTCTCCTCGCTGGTGCTCGATCTTGCGCAATGGGGCGTCAGCGATCCCGCCAGCCTGGCGTTTCTCGATCCGCCGCCTCTGCCTGCGCTGAAGGAAGCGCGTGGCCTGTTGCGCGAACTCGGCGCGCTCGATGCCGACGGCCGGATCACGGCGGAAGGCAAGAGCCTGCGAGCCCTGGCGCTGCCGCCGCGGCTGGCGCGGATGATCGTGGATTCGCAATCGTTGGGCACGGGACATGCCGCTGCCGAGATTGCCGCCATTCTCACTGAGCGCGGGCTTGGTGGCGACAATGTCGATCTCGACGTCAGGCTCGATGCCTTCCGCCGCGACCGCTCGCAACGCGCCGACAGCGCGCGCGCCCTCGCCCGGCGCTGGGCGTCGCAGGTGGCGGCGAGTGAGAGAGTTGCGGCTCCTGCAATTGGTGGGGAGCCTGGGCACCGCCTGCGTGGGGATCAAACAGATTTAGCGGGAGGAGGGGAGCCAACCACCGGCGTCATGCTCGCGCTGGCGTTTCCCGATCGCGTCGCGCGCAACCGTGGCAATGGCAGCTTTGTTCTGGCCAATGGCCGCGGCGCCGCGCTCGAGCAGACCTCCGGCCTGTCGCGCGCGCCCTATGTCGCGGTCGCCGAACTCACCGGCACCGCCGCCCAGGGGCGCATTCTGCTGGCGGCGCCGATCACGCAAGCCGAGATCGAGCGGCACTTCGCCGACCAGATCGAGACGGCCGACGAGATTTCATTCGATCGTGGCGCGATGGCGTTGCGGGCGCGGCGCAAGAAGACCCTGCACGCGATCACGCTGTCGGAGGCGCCATTGGCGTTAAAACCCTCGGCGGAAACCGCCCGCGTGCTGGCCGATGGCCTGATCTCGGCCGGCCTTGATCAATTGCCGTGGTCGAAGTCATCAAAACAGTGGCGCGATCGCGTGACGTTTTTGCGCGCGGCCGAAGCCGATGCGTCACAGAATCCCTGGCCTGATCTGTCCGATGCCGCGCTCGCAGCACAGCGCGAGGCATGGCTGGTGCCTCTCCTCTACGACAGGTCCTCGCTGAAGGAGCTTTCTGCCGGCGATCTGTCGGATGCGCTGATGACGCTGTTGCCGTGGGAATTGCGCGCGCGGCTCGAACGTGAGGCACCGACGCACTTCGAGGCGCCTACAGGCACACAGCTTGCGATCGACTACGAGGCCGAGCAGGGACCCACCATTGCGGTCCGCTTGCAGGAGTTGTTCGGGCTCAACACCCATCCCTCGATCGCCAAAGGCGCGATCCCGCTGGTACTGGAATTGTTGTCGCCGGCGCATCGGCCGGTGCAGGTGACGCGCGATCTGCCGGGCTTTTGGCGCGGCAGTTATGCCGCGGTACGCTCCGACCTGCGCGGGCGCTACCCGCGACATCCCTGGCCGGAGGATCCGGCAAGCGCCGTGCCGACCCGGCGCGTCAAGCCGCGCGGAACGTGATCGTCACGCGTCGGCGCGTCGCTGCCGCGCGCGCAACCAGATTGGATACAAGTACCAGAGCGACAACATTGCGAGCAGCAGCACAAGGCTCGCTGCGATCGCGCTCGCGGTCGAGTGGGTGATCCTGACAAACACCACATAGACGTCGGCGGCGACGCCCAGCGCCAGCGGTAATGTGGCCGCGACCACGAAGCCCGCGCCGAGGCGCAGGAAGAGTTCGGAATCGTTGCCGCCGAAGGATTCCCGGTGCAGCGCCGCCGGTGTCATCAGCAGGATGGTCGAGATCGTGACGCAGCATAGTCCCGCTGCGTGTATGACCTTGGCCGTGTCGGGCAATTGGTCGAAAGCCTGCGTCAGCATGGCGATGAGCTGGAAGCCCAATAGCGCCTGGCAGCCCGGAATGATGACGCGGGCTTCCGTCAGCATCTGCTCAATCCTGGTCGAAAGCGCAGTGGTCGTAGAATCTGCCGTCACGTTTCCTGCCCTTCTGTCTCCAATCCTCCATGCGAGGCCAAACCAGAACAATCCTGCCGACACGGTGCTGGCAATGCCCGTTACGATGCCGGTGGCCGTGCCGAAGGCGCGCTCGAATACCACGAAAATTCCCAGCCCCAGGCTTGCAGCAAATGGCAACAAACTCCACTCCGCGAAGACCGTCGCCGCGCGCTCAAGGCGCCTCGTCGATTGACCGGTCTCGACGATCCGGTGCTGCATCGAGGGTGCGATCAGGCAAGCGATCGACAGCACCATCAGCGCCAGTGCCGCGCCGAGCAAATGTTGGGAGGCGGTGGAAAGCGTCTCGAAGCCCTTCTGGAAAACGCTCTCGAACAGGAATCCGAACAATACCTGTGAGCCGAGGATCAGCAGGCGGGTCTCGTCGAGCGCGGTCTTGATTCTGCGATCCAGTTTCACCACGACATTCGGCCGATGCGGACGTCCGCGATCGCCGCCTCCTCCGCATTGAATTCGGATGACGGAAATATGTCGCTGAGCTGAACTATTTGCTGCGCGGCGCGTTCCAACCCAGGAGCCCGATGCGGGACGGTATTGCATGAGCGCCGCCTTTATCTTTGATGTCGAAGGCACCTTGATCGACTGCGTGCCACAAATCCTGCGGTGCTGGGGCGAGACTTTGGCCGCCTTCGGTGTCCCGGTGTCGTCGATGGACTTGCAGCGGCTGTCGGGAATGGATGGCGACGAGATGCTGACGATGCTGGTGCCCCATCTCGACGAAAATGCTCGGAAAGATATTCTGAAGGCACAGGGCGAGCGCTATCGCGCGGTCTATCTACCGCGGGTGCAGGCGTTTCCCGGCGTGCGCGAGGCTTTCAGCGAAATCAAGTCGCAGGGGGCGCGCATTGCTCTCGCCACAGATTGTCAACCTGACGAACTCAAGCGCTATCGCGGCCTGATCAACGCCGATGATTTGATTGACGCCGTCGCCTGCGGCGACGAAGTTTCCAAGGGTAAGCCGGCTCCAGAAGTAGTGGAGATTGCGCTCCAGCGTCTTGGCCGTACACCGGCCACGCTCGCCACCATGACAGGGGACACGCCGTTTGATGCCCAGGCCGCACGAAGAGCCGGCGCGAACGCGTGGGGAACCCTAAGCGGCGGCCATACCAGCGCTTCGCTGATCGATGCCGGCTGTTCCGTGGTGATGTCGTCGGTGAGCGATTTCGGGCGGCATTTTCGACGGCAGAGGCCTGTTCCGGGGATCAGACGCATCGATATCGAATAATTGGCCGCCAACTCCACGCGGCCAAGTATTACGTTAACACTTCACTCATCCTTTTCGCCGAAATCGCAGGCCCGTGCCGGCATGGTCGGTCGAAGTTTTTTCGCCGCCGTGGTGATATCGGCAGTTCCTCCGGTCGAGTGTGGCGTGATGCGTAACATAATGATCTTTGCCGCGTTGATGATCGGTCTCGGCACCATGATGGCCCAGATGGCCGACAAGATGACACCAGCGCCAGCCGCCGCCACCACCGCCGCGCGAAAAGCTCCTTCGATAGAGACGGTGGCGCAAGCCGGAGTCCGCAGCTTCAGCATCCCACGCGACGCCCGCGGACATTTCGCGACCGAAGGCCGGATCGACGGTCAGCGGATCGCCTTCATGGTCGACACCGGCGCCTCCGTCGTCGCCTTGAACGAAAGCTCCGCGGCGCGGTTCGGATTGCGTCCGGCGCGCGGCGATTACAAGGCGACCGTCACCACTGCCAACGGCACCATCAAGGCGGCGGCGACGCGGCTTGCGATGGTCGATATCGGCGGCCTCGTGGTGCGCGACGTCGACGCGATGGTGCTCCCGGATGAAGCGTTGTCGGAAAACCTGCTCGGCCTGTCGTTCCTGTCGAAGTTGAAGCGGTTTGAATACGCCAACGGCAAGATGGTGCTGGAGCAATAACTTCCGCCAACGGGTCTCGCCCTCGTTGAGCCCGATGACCCGCTCCGTCAGGCATCCAATACACCGCGGCCTTCGTTAACTACGATACTGTTCGGGAATACAGGATCATCCGCCTTTGGTCCTGCCGTCCAGGGGCCGGACCGGTTGGCGGACGATGACGGCGCTATTTGCCAATCCCGCAATTAATCGCAACAGACCGGCTATCCCGGCTTCCGCTACGCCCGCGCATTCGCTATTCGATACACCCCTTGTCTGTTTCCCAGAGGCCGATTGAATGTTTCCGAAGCCGAAATCCGTACTGGTTCCGAATACCTATGCCTTCGAATCCGAGCCGATGGTGAAGGCGACCGGCTTTCGCGAATATGATGCCCGCTGGCTGTTCGGCAAGGAAATCAACCTGATGGGGATCCAGGCGCTCGGCATGGGGCTGGGCGCGCTGATCGCCGAACTCGGCGTCAAGCCAGAGGTCGTGACCGGACATGACTTCCGCGGCTACTCGGCCTCGATCAAATACGCGCTGATCTCGGGGCTGATGGCCTCGGGCTGCAAGGTTCATGACATCGGCCTCTGCATGACCCCGATGGCCTATTTCGCGCAATTCGAGCTCGATGTGCCCTGCGTCGCCATGGTTACGGCTTCGCATAACGACAATGGCTGGACCGGGGTCAAGATGGGCGCCAACCGACCGCTGACCTTCGGCCCCGACGAGATGAGCCGCTTGAAGGAGCTCGTGCTCAATGCCGACTTCAAGAACAAGGTCGGCGGGTCATATCAGTTTCACGAGGATTTCCCAGCCCGCTACATCGCCGATTTGACCAAGCGCCCAAAAATCAAACGCAAGCTGAAAGCCGTGGTCGCTTGCGGCAACGGCACCGCCGGCGCGTTCGCGCCGCAAGTGATGGAGGCGATCGGTTGCGAGGTGGTGCCGCTCGACACCGAACTCGATCACACCTTTCCAAAATACAATCCCAATCCCGAAGACATGGAGATGCTGCACGCCATCCGTGACGCGGTGCTCGAGCACAAGGCCGATGTCGGTCTCGGTTTCGACGGCGACGGCGACCGTTGCGGCGTGGTCGACAACACCGGAGAAGAGATTTTCGCCGACAAGGTCGGCGTCATGCTGGCGCGCGACATGTCGGCGATCCACAAAGGCGCGCAGTTCGTGGTCGACGTGAAATCGACCGGGCTTTTTGTCACCGACCCCGTGCTGCAAAAGCAGGGCGCGAAAACCGTCTACTGGAAGACCGGCCACTCCTACATGAAGCGCCGCACCTTTGAGCTGGGCGCGCTGGCAGGCTTCGAGAAATCCGGCCACTTCTTCTTCAACAAGCCATTTGGCCGCGGCTACGACGATGGCCTGATCTCGGCGATCGCGATCTGCGAAATGCTCGACCGTGCGCCGGGCAAGTCGATGGCGGACCTGAAAAACGCGCTGCCGAAGACCTGGTCGTCGCCGACGATGTCGCCGCATTGCGCCGATGAGACCAAATACGGCGTCGTCGATCGCGTGGTGAAGCACTTCGAGGCGATGCAGAAAAGAGGCGAGAAAGTCGCCGGCCAGCCGATCCGCGATCTCGTCACCGTCAATGGCGTGCGCGTCACGGTGGAGGACGGCAGCTGGGGCCTGGTGCGGGCGTCCTCCAACAAGCCGGAACTGGTGGTCGTGGTCGAGAGCCCGGTCTCTGAGGCGCGGATGCGCGACATGTTCGAGGCGATGGACGCGGTGCTGCGCACCCATCCAGAGGTCGGCGAATACAATCAGAAGATTTGAGATCCCAACCCGGCTCGCCGCCCGCTTTCGCGGGCGCCGAGAGGGTGATGATACCGAACCTACGCCGCGCGAACCGATCCGAGGAAGCTCTTGACCTCGGCTTTGAGCTGTTCGGACTGCGACGAGAGTCCATTGGCCGCCTCCAGCAACTTGGATGCTGCCACGCCGGCGTCGCTTGAAGTCCGGGCGAGACCGACGATGTTGCTATTCACCTCGCTCGTCCCGTTGGCTGCCTGTTGGACGTTGAGGGAAATTGCGCTGGTGGCTTCTCCCTGCTGTTTGACCGCGGCGGCGATGGCGCCCGATATTTCATTGATTTCGGCAATGGTCCGACCGATCGCCTGGATCGCGGCGACGGTTTCGTCAGTGACGCTCTGAATGCCCTGAATCTGATTTGAAATTTCTTCGGTCGCCTTTGCGGTTTGATTGGCCAACGCCTTTACTTCGCCGGCTACCACGGCAAATCCACGGCCGTGGTCCCCGGCTCGGGCCGCTTCGATCGTCGCGTTGAGGGCGAGTAAATTTGTCTGGCTCGCGATGTTCTGGATCAGCGTCACCACTTCGCCGATTTTTTGGGTGCCGGTTGCCAACCCTTCAACCACGCTATTGGTGCGTTGGGCATCCTCGGCGGCCTGGCTTGCGACTTGGGCCGAGCGCAACGCCTGGTGCGCAATTCCCGAGATCGAAACTGTTAGTTCCTCGACCGCGGACGCCACGGTTTCGACGTTGTGCGAGGCTTGTGTCGATGCGGTGGCAGCTTCCGCCGCTTGCCGCGCGGATTCCGCGCTGCCATGGCTGATCAACGAAGATACGCTCAACAAGTTGGTGGCCGCTATCCCTACGGCCTCGACGATATGGCCGATCGAGCGCTCGAATTCAGACGCAAGCCCAAGCTTCGAGGTGTCGCGTTCCAGTTTGGCCCGGTGCTCGGCCTCGATGCGGTCGGCGTTGGCGCGTGCCAACGCGGCGTTCGCAGCTTCGGTTTCTGCGGTCCTTTGGGTGACGAACATGTGCGCCAGCTGATGGGCCACCCAGACGAGCACGCTGGCTTCCAGGACAAGAATAACCGCGTGAAGAATCACGCGCCCGAAATCAGCGCCGCCAGGAAAGACCGCCGCCGGAATAATGAAATTGAGCACCAGATGATGCAGGGCGACCGCCAGGGTGCCGGCAACGATCGGCCGGAAGTCGCAATAGGCCACAAGACAGGCGAGCGCCGCAAAAAAATACATGTGGATGTCGATTTGCCATGGATGACCTGACAGCTCGAACGTGAACACCGAAACGCCGCCCATCAGCGCAACCGCGACGACCAGGCAAGTCGAAAGTCCATTCCCCGCCACACGCCAGGATAGAGTCGCAGCCGCCGCCAAAGCGGCGTTCAGCAGCGTCGGCAGCATCCAATCCATGCCGCGCGCCATGGCGATCGTCATCGCGATCGGAACGTGCAGCCAGAGTACCGCAATCAACGCCCGGTTAGTGACTTGGCGCAAAGCGTTTAAATCTTTTGTGTCGCGCTCGCCGAGCATTTCAGATTTCCCTTTGTCCGGTCAGACAGGCGGCGACGGCTTGGGGGTCAATTGCCAGCCAAACGCCCGCGTTGCGCAGCCTTGTCAGTCCCTCGTGGTCGTTGGGACGCACCACCATGAGGGTTGCGAGGGCGGTGCTTCTGACGACCGCCGCATCGGCCGACGCGATGGCCGCAAATACCTGCTGCGAACTCCACCAGGGGGGAAAGGCTATGGCGACGATTTCGACGCCGGGGGACGCGCGGAAGGACAGTGCGGCGACCGCGATAACGCTGGCAAGCAGCAGGCCGGCTGCGTTGAGCCATGCCAGCCACCGGCGTAGAGCTGTATCGCGCACTTGGTCCATACCGACACGGTATCAAACCAAGATTAATTCTACGTTGATTCAACCACAGGACACTACCGGGGCGTGCTCAGCCCGGCGGGCTGCATTACGCCGCCGGTACCGGTAGCGCGGTCACTGACTTGATCTTTTCCATCGCAAAGCGCGAGGTGACATTCTTCAGCGGCACCGCGCCGATCAGCTTTTTGTAGAACACATCGTAGCTCTGCATGTCCGCGACCACGACGCGCAGCATGTAGTCGACATCGCCCGCCATCCGGTAGAATTCCATCACCTCCGGCATCGCGCTGACGGCGTCGGCGAATCTGCGGAGCCAGGCTTCCGAATGATCGGAGCTTTCGACCGACACGAAAACCGTAATCCCAAGCCCGATCTTGTTCTGATCGACCAGCGCGACCCGGCGCAGGATGACGCCGTCGGCCTCCAGCCGCTGGATACGTTTCCAGCAGGGCGTCGAAGATAGGCCAACGCGGTCGCCGATCTCGGCGACGGAGAGCGAGGCATCCTGTTGCAGCACGGTCAGGATCTTGCGGTCGATCGCGTCGAGCCGGCGATTGGGCTCTAGGGTGTGAACGGCAAGCTCGGTCATGAGAAGAACTTTCTTCCAATTATGGGGTTTACAACCCTCATATAGAGAAAATCCTTCTAATACAAGTCCATAACTACCCCGTCTGCGCCGGGCTGGCGGCTTGGCCCTGGCTTAAAAGTGCTTCAACTTCAGCACGTTGCGGGGCCGCGAAAGCGCCCCCAAAGCGGGTGCATTTCAGGGCTGCGGCGGCGGAAGCGAACCGCAGCGCCGCACGCAGATCCTGCTTCTCGGTGATGGCGAGCGCAAAGGCGCCGTGGAATACGTCGCCGGCGCCCAGCGTATCCACGGTGTGGACCGGGAAAGCCGGCGTCTGCTGCAGGGTTTGATGCTCGTCGAGCCAGATCGTGCCTTGTGCGCCGCGCGTGCCCGCGAGGAACGACGACGTCAGCTTGGCGATTTTTTTCAGCGCCTCGCCATCGTCGGCGACGCCTGCGGTCTCCTGCAAGGGTTCGCTCGAAAACACCAGATGCGATGATGCGTTCAACAGCCCCTCCCGCAGCGACATCGCGCGATCGACATCGACGATCACGGGAATGCCGCGCCGCCGCGCCTCGGCACAAAGGTCGGTGCAGAACGCCGCGCAACGGCTCTCGGTCAGGATCGCGGCGCAATCGTCCAGCAGCGTGTCGGCATCCGGCAGGTGCACCTTCCACAATTCCGGGTCGCGGAACGTCACGATGGTGCGCTCGCCCGAGGGGTCGATCATGATGTTGGAGATCGGCGTCACCAGGCCCGGCATGTGCACGATACGATTGGTCTCGATGCCTTCCTCCGCCATTTTTTCGAAGATATACCGGCTTGTTGTTTCGCCCGCATCGCCCATCGGCCCGCAGATCGAGGCGCGACCGCCGAGCCGCGCGATCGCGATCGCGCCGTTGAGCGCGTTGCCGCCGCAGATTTCGTCGAAGTGGGTGGCGTTCTCCTTGGAGCCGCGCGCGGGCAGTCCTGGCACGCGAAAGGTCAGGTCGCGCACCGGCATTCCGATGCAGAGGATTCGCGGAGGGTTGTTCCGCGCGGCGTGCAAATTCATGTCGGGATCCGTCATGTCGATTCCGTTTCCTTAGAGTTCCGGAATCGGGGTCCGGAAGTAACGGATGCAACCATCGCCGGGTTCCCGCTATGCACGCTTGTCCGGGCCATTATGCACCCATCGTCCGAGCAAGTGATGGGCAATTGCAAATGGATGGGGTCCTGCGAGCCCATCGGGATGTTCCCGCTTGATCATCAAGGTCGCTTCACGGCGATCGAACCAGCGCGCGTCCTCGAGTTCCGCACGATCGACGACGATATCCTCGTTGGTGGCGCGGGCGGTGCATCCGATCATCAGGGATGACGGGTAGGGCCATGGCTGCGTCATGTAGTATTTCACATCGGTGCAGCGAATCCCGGATTCCTCGAAGATTTCGCGGCGCACGGCATCCTCAACGGTTTCCGCAACTTCGACGAAGCCCGCCAGGCACGAATACATCCCGGGAGGGAAGTGCTTCTGCCGGCCCAGCAGGACCTTGTCGCCCGAAGTCACCAGCATGATCACGACGGGGTCGGTGCGGGGAAAATGCTCGGCCTTGCAGTTCGGGCAGTCGCGCTTCCAGCCGCCTTCCTTCATCGCGGTGCGGGTGCCGCAATTGGCGCAGTAGCCGTGGCGCTGATGCCAGCTCACCATCGATTTCGCCATCGCGATCGCCGAAAGCTGATCGGCCGGGATCACGCCCTGCATCGCCATGCCGCGCAGTTCGGTGACGGCGGCATCCTCACGGGTCAACAGCGCCTCCACCGCCGCCGGCGAGATGCCCATGCCGAAAACCGGCGCGCGCTCGCGCAAGCCTAAGAAGATCGTGCCGGGATTGGCGCCCAATTTCAGCGCCTCATCGATGCTGAGCAGCGCGCGCGGGCCAGCGGCCTCGCGCTTCACCACGAGCGAGTCGCGATAGACCACATAGGCGCGGGCGTCAGCTTGCCCTTCCAGCGCCAGGAGCTTGGCGTCGTCGCCGCGCAGATGCGCGGCGCGATCGAGAATATTGCTGACGAAGCCCGGCTGTCCCAATGGAAACGAATCGAATGCTGTCATGTGCTCAACCAGGTTGTTCAACCAAGCCAGATTTTGCGGCGAAGCGCGCTGATAAACCTCTGGATTTCCTCGGCGTCATGCGCCAGCGGCGGCATCACCCCCCAGACCGGCCGCGGCCAGGCGGCGTCGCTTGAGCGGCGCGCGACGATATGAACGTGCAGTTGCGGCACCAGATTGCCCAGCGCTGCGATATTCAGCTTGTCACACGAGGTTATTTCTTTCAGCGCGCGCGCGACGCGGCTTATTTCCGTCATCAATTGCCCCTGCTCGACCTCGTCGAGGTCGATGACCTCCACGGCCTCGGGGCGGCGCGGTACCAGCAGCAGCCAGGGGTAATGCGCGTCCTTGATGACAAGCACCCGGCAGAGCGGCAGGTCGCCGATGTCGATGGTATCTTCCTTGAGCCGTGAATGCAGCGACCAGGCGGCAGCGTCAGAAGGCATGCATATTCCCTCGTCATGCCCGGCCTTGTGCCGGGCATCCACGTCTTCCTTGGTCTGTGGCCAGAAAACAAGACGTGGATGGCCGGGACAAGCCCGGCCATGACGGCAACTAAAGCCTTTCCACGTTTCTGCACAAGTCCCGCAAACCGCTCCCGCCCCGCTTGCTTTCCGCGCGCTTTGGCCCCAAATAAGGACTGGGAGATTGGCGGTGGACGAGCCACTCGCCAACCGGGTCAGGTCCGGAAGGAAGCAGCCCTAACGAGGTCCGGATCGGGTCGCTCGTCAGTCTCCTACCTGTTTTTTCGAGCGAATCGCGCAATTGGCGGTGATCTTCTGCGTCTGATTGAGCTCGTGTTATTCCGCAAAGCCGGCTTCGAGAGATAATCAATTGCGGATTGATCGATGACCGACGCTGGCGCTCCCTCGACCCCTCACGATTCCGATAGCCCCCACCAGGGCGGCTTCGATCTCGGCGGCGCGGGCGAGGCCGGCAAGCCCTATCGGGTGCTGGCGCGGAAATACCGCCCCTCCAGTTTCGACGATCTGATCGGCCAGGACGCGATGGTGCGCACCGTCTCCAATGCGTTCGAAACCGGCCGGATTCCGCAAGCTTGGATCCTGACCGGCGTGCGCGGCGTCGGAAAGACCACCACGGCACGGATTCTCGCCCGCGCGCTGAATTATGAATTGCCCGATGGTTCGGTGAAGGGGCCGACCATCCACATGCCGGTTCCGGGCGTGCATTGCCAGGCCATCATGGAGAGCCGGCATATGGACGTCCTGGAAATGGACGCCGCTTCGCATACCGGCGTCGATGACGTGCGCCAGATCAATGACAGCGTGCGCTACGCGCCAGCGAGCGCGCGCTACAAGGTCTACATCATCGACGAAGTCCACATGCTTTCGACGGCGGCGTTCAACGCTTTCCTGAAGACGCTGGAGGAGCCGCCGGAGCACGCCAAATTCGTGTTCGCCACCACCGAGATCCGCAAAGTGCCGGTCACGGTGCTATCGCGCTGCCAGCGCTTTGACTTGCGCCGCGTTGAAGCCGATGTGCTGATGGCGCATCTTGCCAGTATCGCGGCCAAAGAGGGCGTCGAAGTCGAGCCGGAGGCGCTCGGCATCATCGCGCGCGCGGCCGAAGGCTCGGTACGCGATTCACTTTCGCTGTTCGATCAGGCGATCGCCCACGCCGCTGGTCCCGTGCGTGCCGATGCCGTGCGGCAGATGCTCGGGCTTGCCGATCGCACGCGCGTGATCGATCTCTTCGAGCATCTCGTCCGCGGCGACATCGAGGCCGCCTTCAGGGAATTTCGCGAGCAGTATGACACCGGCGCCGATCCGGTGGTGGTGCTCTCGGATCTTGCCGAATTCGTCAATTTCGTCACCCGCGTCAAGATCGTGCCGGCGACCGCCGACAATGTCGCGTTCGGCGAAACCGAGCGTCTGCGCGCGCGGGATTTTGCTGCAAAAATCTCGATGCGCGTGTTGTCGCGGATGTTTCAGATGCTGCTCAAGGGCATCACGGAAGTACAAACTGCCACGCGCCCCGCGGCGGCGGCAGAAATGGTGCTGGTGCGCATCGCCTATGTCGCCGATATGCCGACGCCCGATGAAGCAATCCGGATGATCGAGCAGAATGGCGGGGCCGCGCCTGAATTTGCAGGCAATGCGGCGCCGCGCGCCGCGCCGGCCGCGCCGGTTTCCTCGCTGCCATCATCGCCGGCGCGGACAATCGCCGCGCCACGCTCCAATGCCGAGGCCTCAGTGCGGCCGCAGATGACCGCGCCGTCGCCCGAGGCGCAGTCCGCGCCGGCGCGCCGGATCGCAAGCTTTCCCGAACTGGTGGCGCTCGCCGCCGAAAAGCGCGATTTGCTGACCAAAGCCGCGCTGGAGGCCGATGTCCGGCTGGTCCGCATCGAGGACGGACGGCTCGAACTCGCGCTGGAGCGCAGCGCCGCACGAACGCTGATCAACGATCTCTCCCGCAAGCTGGAGCAATGGACCGGACGGCGCTGGACCGTGATCGTCTCCAACGAAGCCGGGCAGCCGACATTGCGCGCGCAAAACGAAGTGGTACGGAACCAGCGCGAGCGCGCCGCCGAAACCGATCCGCGGGTGCAGGAGGTGCTGGCGCGATTTCCAGGTGCCAAGGTGATCGAGGTGCGCAAGCTTGCCCCCGAGCCGCCGGAATCCCATGCTAGCGGTGAAGACCTCGCAGAGAGCTCCGACGGCGACGACCAGTAACAAGAGGAACGGTTGATGGCTGATTTTCTCGGCATGATGAAGCAGGCGGCGCAGCTGCAATCGAAGATGCAGGCCATGCAGGATGAACTCGGCCAGGTTGAGGTGGAGGGCATTTCCGGCGGTGGGGCAGTCAGCGTGCGCATGACCGGGAAGATGGAAGTCAAGGCCGTCAAGATCGATCCGTCCCTGATGAAGGCAGATGAGCGCGAAATCCTCGAGGACCTGCTGGTGACCGCGCTTAACGACGCCAAGCGCAAGGCGGAGGCCGCGATGCAGGAGAAAATGCAAGCCTTCACCGGCGGATTGGGCCTGCCGCCCGGATTGGGTCTCGGCTGACCCATGGCCACTGCGGTCGCCGGTCCCGAAATCGAGCGCCTGATCCAGCTCCTGGCGCGGCTGCCGGGGCTTGGCCCGCGCTCGGCGCGGCGCGCGGCGCTGCATCTGATCAAGAAGCGCGAAGCCCTGATGACCCCGCTCTCGGCGGCGCTGCAGGTGGCGATCGACAAGATCCAGGTCTGCAACACCTGCGGCAATATCGACACCCAAAATCCCTGCACGGTGTGCACCGACCCGCGCCGCGATCAATCGATCATCGTGGTGGTGGCCGACGTCGCCGACCTCTGGGCGCTGGAGCGGGCGCATGCGACCAATGGTCTCTACCACGTGCTGGGCGCGACGCTGTCGCCGCTCGATGGCGTCGGCCCGCAGGACCTGACCATCGACGCGCTGGTTGCGCGCGCGCATGCGCCGCAGGTTACGGAAATTATCCTGGCGCTGAATGCCACGGTCGATGGCCAGACCACCGCGCACTACATCACCGACCTGTTGCAGGAGGCGGGCGTCAAGGTGACGCGGCTCGCCCACGGCGTGCCGGTCGGCGGCGAACTCGATTACCTCGACGAGGGAACGCTGTCCGCGGCGATGCGGCAGCGTACCTTGTTCTAGCACTCACATACGGAAACCATCGAAATGACGAAACGACGATTCGGCATACATTTGGCTTTGGGCGCAGTGATTGCGGCGGCATTGGCCATGCCCGCCGTTCGTGCACAGCAGGCCCTGGCGCAGCAGGCCGAGCCGGCGCCGAAAGCGGGCAAGTTGATCAATGCCGGCGATGTGCTGTCGGGACAGCTCAACGCGTTGAAAGTCCATGGCGGCAAGAGGGGTAAGCGTGTCGCCACCTATCAGCTCACCAGCGAGCCGCGCCGTCTGCCGCCGCCGAACGGCCTTTGCAATCTGGAGACGGGCCCGGAAACATTTCAGCTCATCACCAGCAGCGACGCGCAGGCCGTGCAGCTGAAAAACTTCATCGGCAAGGAAATTTCTGTGAAGGTCGATGAAGTCGCCTGCGCGCAGGCCGCCGGGCAGATGAGCGAAGCGGTGGTCACCAAATGGAGCGTGGTGACGAAGCATTGAATGCGCCTTTTATAAAGTCGTCATGGCCGGGCTTGTCCCGGCCATCCACGTCTTCTCCTTCCGCGGGTGCAAGGACGTGGATGCCCGGGACATAGGCGAGCGGAAGCGACGCCGTCCTTCGGACGGCTATGCCCGGGCATGACGGGGATAGTAGCGAACTACGCCCTCGCCCCCTCCAGCCCCGCAAAATGCCCGCGCCGTTGCAGCCACGCCAGCAGGATCAGGCTTGGGATTGCGACCACGACGCAGATCGCGAAGAACAGCGGCCATCCAACAGCTTTCGCTACATAGCCTGCGCCTGACGATAAATAAGTGCGTCCCACGGCGGCGAGCGCCGTGAGCAGCGCGTATTGGGTCGCGGTGTGCAGCGGATTCTGGCACAACGCCGACAGATACGCGACGAAGATCACGGTGCCGATGGCGCTGGTGAAATTCTCCGCCGTGATCGCAAACGCGAGCGCCCATTGATTGACGCCGACCAGCGCCAGCCAGGAGAACGACAGGTTGGCGATCGCCTGCAATACTCCGCCGATCCACAGGCTCGCGGCCAGTGAATAACGCCGCGCGACAAATCCGCCGGCGAACCCGCCGATCAAGGTTGCGGCAAGCCCAACGCCCTTGACGATGGCGGCATAGTCGTTGCGGGAAAAGCCGAGGTCGATCACGAACGGCGCGGTCATGGTGCCGGAAAATGCGTCGGTGAATTTGAACAGCACCACGAAGGCAAGCGCCGCGAGCGCATCTTTTCGAATGAGAAATTCCGAAAACGCCCCGGCCGCGGCGTGGGTCACGCGTGCAAATGCGCTCTCCCCGCTGGTCGCGGCTTCGGCGCCGGCTGATTGCTCGGGCTCGGTGGCGGCGAGTGCCGTGAAGGTGCCGACCAGCACCAACGCTGCCATGGTCACATAGCCCCACATCCAGGCGGATGAGCGCGCAATGCCGGTGCCCTCGAAGGCGCTGACCAGAAACAGCGCGCCGGCGGTCGAGACCAGCATGCCGATACGATAGGCCGCGACATAGGATGCCATGCCCGCGGCCTGCTCACTCTCCGGCAGGCTCTCGACGCGAAACGCATCGACCACGATGTCCTGCGTCGCCGACATCGCCGCCACCAGCAGCGCGCCGAGCGCCACGAATAGCGGCGAACGCGCCGGGTCGGTGAGCGCGAGCAGCAGGATCGCTGCGATCAGCAGCAATTGCGAGCACACCAGCCAGCCGCGCCGGCGGCCGAAGGCGCGCGTGAAGAACGGCACCTGCAGCGCGTCGGTCAGCGGCGCCCAGAGGAATTTCAGCGTGTAGGGCGTTCCCACAAGTGCAAACAGCCCGATGGTGCCGAGATCGACTCCGGATTCGCGCATCCACACCAATAGCGTCGATCCCGACAACGCCAGCGGCAGGCCGGAGGAAAAGCCGAGCAGCAGGACGATCAGCACCCGCCGCTGCAGATACACCGCAAGGCTATCGCGCCAGGAAGCGCGCGGGGTGGCAGGATTTACGGGCGAGGCCGGAGGTGGCGGTGCGGTCATGAGGGGGTGTTAGCAGATTCGGCTGCAACAAATGATACGATACGCTGATCGTCCGACTTCCCGATTGCTCGGTGTCATCGTCCGCGAAGGCGGACGATCCAGTATTCCAGAGACGGCTAATGGGAGCACGAAGCTATTACGTCTACATACTCGCCAATCGCATCGGCGGTACACTTTACATTGGAGTGACCGGTGACCTGGTTCGTCGCGTGTACGAGCTTCGCCAGAAGCAGGTCGAAAGCTTTACAAAGAAATACGGAGTCGATCGGTTGGTCTATTTCGAGCAGTTCCATGATGCCGAAAACGCGATCAAGCGGGAAAAACGATTAAAGAGGTGGAATCGAGCCTGGAAAATTCGGTTGATCGAGGAGCACAATCCCAGTTGGGATGATTTGTATTTAAGCATAGCCGGCGCATAACTACCTCACGAACGCCAAATATCGAGTACGCCGCGTCTTGCGAGATTAGCCGAACGCCGCGGAGTACTGGATCGTCCGCCTTCGCGGACGATGACACCGGAGTGGTCAAGCCGGGCGATGACAGATGTAGCCCCCCGCCCACCTACTCTCCCGCCCGCAGCTTGCGCGGCAGTGGGAATAGTTCGCCCGCGCCTGGCTTGACCAGGCGCGGGGTTTCGGCCGGCGTCTCGGTCTTGCTGAAGTCGAGTTCCTCGATCCGTCCTGCGCGCTTTTCGATCTTGTCGGCGGAAATCAGAATCTGGCGGACGTCCTCGTTGGCGTCGGCAAAATGCTTCTGCAGCTTGAGCACGCGCTCGCGCAGCCGGCCGAGATCGTCGCCGAGGTTGAGCACTTCGGTACGAATCTGGTCGGCGGCATCGCGCATCCGCGCGTCTTTGAGGATCTGCTGCATCACCTGGATCGCCAGCATCAACAGCGACGGCGACACCAGCACGACGCGGGCGCGGTAGGCCTTCTGGATCACATCGTCAAAACCGTCATGGATTTCGGCGTAGACCGATTCCGACGGCACGAACATCAGCGCGGTATCCTGGGTCTCACCCGCGATCAGGTATTTTTCCGCGATGTCGCTGACATGCTTCATGACATCGGCGCGCAGCCGCTGCGTGGCGATTTTCTTGTCCTCATCGGTGCGCGCGTCGTGCAGCGCGGTGATCGCCTCGAGCGGAAATTTCGCGTCGATGCAGAGCGGCCGCTGATCGGGCAAAAACACCACGCAATCCGGCCGCTTGCCGGTCGAGAGCGTGTGCTGGAATTCGTAACTGCCCTTCGGCATGCCGTCCTGGACGATCGCCTCCATCCGCGCCTGGCCGAACGCGCCGCGCGATTGCTTGTTGGTGAGCACGTCGCGCAGCGTCGTCACCTGCGACGTCAGGTCGGTGAGATTCTTGTGCGCATTGTCGATGATGCCGAGCCGTTCATGCAATACGCGCAAGCTATCCATGGTGTGGCGCGTGGTCTGCTCCATCGATTGGCCGACGCGGTGGGTCACCGTATCGAGCCGCTCGTTGACGGCGCGCGCCATTTCGGCCTGGCGTCCGGCGAGAGCCTGTCCCATCGCGTCGACGCGGCCGGTGGCCTCGCTTTGGGCGCGCAGCATTTCGCCGAGGCGCTCTTCCAGTTCGTCGGCGCGCATCGCCTGCGCCATCGCCAGGTCCAGCCCGCGGCGGCCGGAGCGCGCGATCACGATGGCGATCACCAAAAGAAGGATGAGCGCGAGCACGCCAAACCCGATCAGCGCCTCGCCGGTGCGGACCGGCAGCTCGCCGATCCAGAAAAGAATCTCGTTCATGCCGTCCTTGTAACCGATTCGCTCGTGAACACGAACGAAGGGGGAACATTTATGGTGAATGATCGGTAAAGTTTTATGGTTAATGCTTTCCTAAGATTCATGGTTAAGGCGGGGTAAACGCGCCCAGCGGGCGCATTGACCCCGGCAAATCAGCAGATTAAATCGCCTGCCACGGCACTTAGAGAAATCATGGCACTCCGAGAAATCATTATCCTGCCCGACAAGCAGTTGCGGCTCGTCTCCAAGCCCGTCGAAAAGGTCACGGCCGAGATTCGCAAGCTCGCCGCCGACATGTTCGAGACCATGTACGACGCGCCCGGCATTGGGCTCGCCGCGATCCAGGTCGCCCAGCCGTTGCGCCTGATCACGATGGATATCGCCAAGAAAAACCAGGAGGGCGAGGTCACGCCGCAGCCGCGGGTCTTCATCAATCCGGAGATTCTGTCGTCGTCGGAGGAGATGTCGGTCTACGAGGAGGGCTGCTTGTCGATCCCGGAATATTACGAGGAGGTCGAGCGGCCGGCCAAGGTGCGCGTGCGCTTCACCGATCTCGACGGCAAAGTGCATGAGGAAGACGCCGAGGGCCTGTTCGCCACCTGCATCCAGCACGAGATCGACCATCTCAACGGCGTGCTGTTTGTGGATCACCTGTCCAAACTCAAGCGCGACCGCGTGCTGAAGAAATTTTCCAAAGCCGCCAAGCGCGCGGCGGAGTAGACCCGCATTCTGTCGTCATGCCCGGGCTTGTCCCGGGCATCCACGACTTTCTGCTTCGTTGGACAAAGACGTGGATGGTCGGGACAAGCCCGGCCATGACGGAATAAACTCTCCGCTCTCTCCAGGATGTGTCTGCTAAAATGTCCCTTCGTCTGATCTTCATGGGCACGCCTGACTTCGCGGTGCCGACGCTGCTTGAGCTGGTGGCCCATGGCCATGAGATCGCGGCCGTCTACACCCGCGCGGCAAAGGCCGCCGGGCGCGGCATGAAGCTGCAATTAAGCCCGGTCGAACAGCAAGCGCAGCGGCTCGGCATGGCCGTTGCGATGCCAACCACGCTGAAGACGCCGCAGGCGCTGGAGGAATTCCGCGCGCTTAACGCTGATGCCGCGGTGGTCGTCGCCTATGGCATGATCCTGCCGCAGGCCATTCTCGATGCGCCAAAACTCGGCTGCTTCAACCTGCATGCCTCGCTGTTGCCGCGCTGGCGGGGCGCGGCGCCGATCAACCGCGCCATCATGGCCGGCGATACCGAGACCGGCGTGATGGTGATGAAGATGGATGCGGGGCTTGATACCGGCGATGTGGCGATGGCCGAGCGCATGGCGATTACGGATGCGATGACAGCGGCCGATCTGCACGACGCGCTGGCACCGCTGGGCGGCGACCTGATGGTGCGTGCCATGGGCGCGCTGGAACGCGGCAAATTGCAACTTGTGCCGCAAAGCGATGAGGGCGTCACCTACGCCCAAAAAATCGAGAAAGCCGAGGCGCGGATCGACTGGAACAGACCGGCCCGTGACGTGCTTCGCCATGTTCACGGCCTGTCGCCGTTTCCCGGTGCCTGGTGCGAGATGGCCCTCGAAGGCGCGCTTGCGCGGGTCAAGGTCCTGCGCTGTGAAATCGCCGATGGATCGGGCGCGCCCGGCGATCTGCTCGACGACCGCCTGACGGTCGCCTGCAAGCAAGGCGCCATTCGGATTCTCGAACTGCAGCGCGCCGGCAAGCAGCCGATGAAGGCGGAGGAATTCTTGCGCGGTACGCCCGTGAAGCCGCCGATGCGGTTTGCGTGACGATTCCTCACATCCAAATCGTCATACGCGGGCTTGACCCGCGTATCCATCTATCTTCACAAGAGTCTTGCGAAGGGGATGGATGGCCGGGAGCGCAGACAAGTTTACGTAGTCTGCGCAAAGCAGACTACTATGCCCGGCCATGACAACCGGAATAGATCGTCACGACAATGCCCCGTTACAAACTCATCATCGAATATGACGGCGCGCCGTTCAGCGGCTGGCAGATTCAGGACAACGGCCCCTCGGTGCAGGGTGCGCTGGAGGCGGCGATCAAGGCGATCTGTGGCGAGCAGGTTCGCGTTCATGGCGCGGGGCGTACCGATGCCGGCGTGCATGCGCTGGGGCAGGTCGCGCACTGCGATATCGCGAAACATTTTGTGCCCGGCCGGTTTCGCGATGGTCTGAACGCGCATTTGCGACCGCACCCGATCGGTGTGCTGTCTGCGGAAATCGTGCCGGATCATTTCAAGGCGCGTTTTTCCGCAAAAAGGCGGCATTATCTCTATCGGATCGCCAATCGCCGCGCCAACCTCGCGCTTGACATCGGTCGCGCCTGGCGATTGCCGCGCCCGCTCGATTCAGATGCGATGAACGCCGCGGCGCAAAAACTCGTCGGCAAGCACGACTTCACTACCTTTCGCGACACCGAATGCCAGGCGAATTCGCCGGTGAAGACGCTCGATCAGCTCCATGTTGTGCGCGACGGCGATGCCGTCAACATCGTAACCTCGGCGCGCTCGTTCCTGCACAGCCAGGTGCGTTCGATGGTGGGCTCGCTGGTCTGGGTGGGCGAGGGCCGCTGGAGCGCGGACGATCTCGCCGCAGCGCTAGCCGCGAAAAACCGCGCCGCCTGCGGCCCGGTCGCGCCGCCCGAAGGGCTTTATCTGGTGCGGGTGGAGTATTGAGAGTTACAAAGCCGTCATTCCGGGGCGCGCAGCAGCGCGAACCCGGAATCTCGCGCCGACAATCTCGAGATTCCGGGTCCACGCGGAGACGCGTGTCCCGGAATGACGGTGGGCTGGCTCACGCAAAATACCTATCCAATATCCCGCGATACACCTTCGTCAGTTTCTCCAGATCGGAAACCGGCGTGCGCTCATCGATCTGGTGCATGGTCTGGCCGACCAGGCCGAATTCGATCACCGGGCAATAGCTCGAAAGAAAGCGCGCGTCTGAAGTACCGCCGGAGGTCGACAATTCCGGCCGCCGGCCGGTGACCTCCTCGATCGCCGCGACCGCAAGGTCGGTGAAGGCGCCGGGTTTTGTCACGAATACATTCGAATTCGACGGCTCCCACACGATCCGCGCGCGGATCCGGTTTCCCGCAGCTTTCGCCAGACGCTGCTCGACCAATTCCCGCAGCGTTGCCTGGGTATGGAGATCGTTGAAGCGGATGTTGAATTTGGCCCGTGCCTGTCCGGCGATCACGTTGCTGGCGGGATTGCCGACATCGACGGAAGTGAATTCGAGGTTCGACGCCTGGAATTGCGCGCTGCCGTGGTCGAGCGGCTCATCGCCGAGCGCCACGATCAACCGTGAAATATCCGGCACCGGATTTGCCGCGCGGTGCGGATAGGCAACATGGCCCTGGATGCCGTCGACATAGAGCGTGCCTGACAAGGAGCCGCGGCGGCCCACCTTGATGCAATCGCCGAGCGTCTCGACATTGGAGGGCTCGCCGAGCACGCAATGGTCGAACTTCTCGCCACGCGCCGCCGCCCACTGCAGCAGCTTGATGGTGCCATTGACGGAGAGGTCTTCCTCGTCGCCGGTGATCAGGAACGAGATCGAACCTTTGCCGTCTTCTCCGGGTTTGCCGCCATGATCGGCGAGATATTGCAACACCGCCGCGACACTACAGGCGATGCCGCCCTTCATGTCGACAGCACCGCGGCCATAGAGGAAGCCGTCCTTGACGTCGCCGGAAAACGCGCCGTGGCTCCATGCGCTTTCATCGCCTGGTGGCACCACGTCGGTATGGCCGGCGAAAGTGATGTGCGGGCCCGCGCTTCCGATCCGCGCATAGAGATTGTCGATATCGGCGGTGCCGGGTTCGCCGAAGGTGACGCGATGCACCTCGAAGCCGGCGCTTTTGAAGATTTTCTCGAGAACTCCGAGCGCGCCGGCGTCGGCCGGGGTCACCGAGGGACAGCGCACGAGATCGCGGGCAATCGAAAGGGCGTCAGTCACGTTTAGTCCCGTAGCAATTCATTGATGCTGGTCTTGGCGCGGGTACGCTCGTCGACGCGCTTCACGATGACGGCGCAGGCGGTGGAGGGACCCGGCGCGCCGTTCTTCAGCGGTCGTGCCGGCAAGGTGCCGGGCACCACGACGGCATATTCCGGAACCTCGCCGACAAAGGTCTCGCCGGTGTCGCGATCGACAATCTTGGTAGAGGCGCCGAGAAATACGCCCATCGCCAGCACCGCGCCCTTGCGCACGATCACGCCCTCGGCGACTTCCGAGCGCGCGCCGATGAAGCAATCGTCCTCGACGATCACGGGTTCGGCCTGCAACGGCTCCAGCACGCCGCCGATGCCGACGCCGCCGGAGATATGAACGCGCTTGCCGATCTGGGCGCAGGAGCCGACCGTGGACCAGGTGTCGATCATGGTCGCTTCATCGACATAGGCGCCGAGATTGACAAAGGACGGCATCAGCACGACGTTCCGGGCGATGAAAGCCGAACGGCGGACGATGGCGCCTGGGACGGCGCGAAAACCCGCGTCGCGAAAACGATTTTCGCCCCAGCCTTCGAATTTCGAGGGCACCTTGTCCCACCACGATGCCTTTCCCGGGCCGCCCGAAATCCCGGTCATGTCGTTGAGACGAAACGACAGCAGCACCGCCTTCTTGAGCCATTGATTGACCTTCCATTTGCCGCTGGCCTGCCGCTCGGCCACGCGCGCCTCGCCCTTGTCGAGCAGGTCGAGCGCATGATCCACCGCGTCCCGCACTTCGCCCTTGGTCGCGGCCGAGATGCCGTCGCGCGCGTCGAACGCGGTGTTGATAGTGGATTCGAGCGAGGACAGAGACATCGGGGTTTCCTTGGAGCGGGATAAGTAGGGCCGTTGATTTGGAGGCTTTTGTCGGGATTTGGATGGGGAGAGTCAAGGCTCGCAGCCGCCCATCGGGCTGTCATCACCCGCCATCGGGTCTCGCCTTCGGCGAGCCCGACGACAGGCTCCAGCGGGTGATCCAGTACTCCGAAAATTCAGGGCTCTACTATGAAGGCCGCGGCGTACTGGATGCCCCGCTTTCGCGGGGCATGACAACAGAGGTCGTGGTCCCCCGCTTTCGCGGGGACGACGTGAGAAGGCTCTCACGCTCCCCCGCTCAACGCTTGCAAAAACCCCGTCAAATCATCCGTGACATGATCGACGTAGGCATGGTCGCGGCCTTCCAGCTCCCAGTCCTCGCGCACGACTTCTTTTGAGCCGTCGGGCACGACCAGCACCGTGGTCATGCCCAGTTGATGCGGGATGACCAGGTTGCGCGCCAGATCCTCGAACATCGCCGATTTCAGCGGATCGACTCCATGCGTCCTCAGGAATTTCTGATAAGTCTGCGGCGCGGGCTTGGGCTCCAGTTCGGCGGCGATGATGTCGAACACCGCCTCGAAATGTACATCGATGCCAAGCCGCTGCAACACCTTGTCGGCGTGATCGGTCGAGCCGTTGGTCAGAACCAGCTTGCGTCCGGGAAGCCGTGCGATCGCCGCACCCATCGCCGGATTCGGCTGCAGCGGCGAATGATCGATCTGGTGCACATAGGCGAGATAGTCGTCGGCACGCACGCCGTGTTCGGTCATCATGCCGCGCATGCTGGTGCCGTAGCGGCGATAGTAGTCCTTTTGAATCCTGCGCGCCTCATCGGCTGGTACTTTGAGATAAGCACCGATGAACTCGCCGATCCGCTTGTCGACCTGCTGCCACAGGTTGACGTGATGCGGATAAAGCGTGTTGTCGAGGTCGAACACCCAGGTATCGATGTCGGTGAAGGGGCGGGAGGGTTTCATCACAACCTATCCGCTGTCATGCCCGCCAACGGGTCGCGCAAATGCGCGCCCGATGGCAGGCTCCGGCCGGGCATCCAATACGCCGCGGCCATTGTGATAGCTGCAGACGTCAGCGTACTGGATCACCCGCTTTCGCGGGTGATGACGGCAAAATCTGGTGGCGCTAACTCGGCAATCCATCACGGCATCGCAAAGCGCAGCGTCTTGCCGCCGCCCGACATGTCGACGGCGGCAAAACCGGTCGAGGCGAGGCCACGGGCGCCGCAGTCGCTCTGGTCATTGATCTCGAACTTGTTCTCACGCGTGCAGAGCGGCATCACGCCGCCCCAGTTGAGTGGCTTGTCCTTGAACTTGATGGTGCGGTTTTCGGCATCGACGGCTTCCGCGAAGCTGAAAATCCGCTTCGGTTGACCGCTGACGTCGGGATGCAGGCATTTGCCGGGATCGATGCGGTACCAGCCGCGACTGACCACGGCCTTGCCGTCGTCGGTAGCGACCGCGGCCATCACCTTGTGCGGCGTGTCGTTGCACCAGGTCAGCCCGGTGGACGACGGCGACTGCACCGCCTCGATCATGGCGGCAAAGAAATTCGGCGACTGCACGACGTCCGCGGTCAAGCCGCGGCTTTTCAGGAACGCCGTCAATGCCGCTTGCGTCTTCGGCCCGTCGACACCGTCGATCGGCGCCGCGTCGTAGCCGGCGATCACCAGTAGCCGCTGGATGCCGGCAAGCCTCGCCTGCTCGTCATCATATTCGCTGTCCTCGGCCAGATAGGCCACCAGATTACCATCGTCGGCATGGGTCGGCGTGATCTGGGTAAAGGGCGCGGGCGTCTGGCCGGTGCGGCACTGACGGGCGGCCGCGATCACGAAATTGTCGGGCGCGACGCAGAGGGTGTCGCTGCCGTTCTGGGGGATCGGCGACGAGCCGTAGACGCCGAGCGCACGTGCATTGAGCAGGATGCGATCGGCGGTCAGCGTGCCCTGCGCGACGACGCGGCACGCCGCCGGATCGATCCGAAACCATCCGCGCGTGGCGGTGGCGGTCTTGTCGTCGATGCCGATCGCCGCCTCGATCACATAGCTCATGCGATTGCAGAGTTTTAAGTCGGCATGGGCGGGCGCGGCGCTCGCGAGCAGGCCGACGGAGGCCAGTAAGGGTAGTCGCCAAACGAGCGCTCTTCTTCCGCCGTCATGCCCGGGCTTGTCCCGGGCATCCACGCCTTTCTTCCCACCCGCAGATAAGACGTGGATGGCCGGGACAAGCCCGGCCATGACGACTGGGAACGGGTTGGTCGATCGCATCATCACTTGTGGATCAGTGTGCCCGTGCCCTGGTTGGTGAACAGTTCGAGCAGCACCGCGTGCTGCGTCTTGCCGTCGATGATGACGACGCCCTGAACGCCCTGCTCGAGCGCGTAGATGCAGGTTTCGACCTTCGGGATCATGCCCGCGGAAATGGTGCCGTCGGCGATCAGCTCGCGCGCCTCCTTCACCGACAAGTCCGGGATCAGTTTCTTCGACTTGTCGAGCACGCCGGGCACGTCGGTCAGCAGCAACAGCCGCTTGGCCTTCAGCGCGCCCGCCACCGCGCCGGCGAAGGTGTCGGCGTTGACGTTGAAGGTCTGTCCCGTCTTCGAAGTCGCCAGCGGCGCCAGCACCGGGATCAGCTCATAGCCGATCAGTTGATTGAGCAGCGTCAGGTCGACTTTCTCGGGCTCGCCGACGAAACCGAGATCGACCACTTTCTCGATATTCGAGCCCGGATCGACCATGGTGCGCGTTGCTTTCGACGCCGTCACCATGTTGCCGTCCTTGCCGCAAAGGCCGACGGCCTTGCCGCCAGCCTCGTTGATATAGCCGACCAATTGCTTGTTGATCGAGCCCGCAAGCACCATCTCGACGATCTCGATGGTCGCAGCATCGGTGATGCGCAGACCTGCGGCGAATTCCGATTCGATACCAAGCCGCTTCAGCATGGTCGCGATCTGCGGCCCGCCACCATGCACCACCACAGGATTGATCGCGGTCTGCTCCAGAAGCACGATGTCGCGCGCAAACGCTTTGGCGGTGTCTTCGGCACCCATGGCATGGCCGCCATATTTGATGACGATGGTTTCCTCGTCATACTCCTGCATATGGGGCAGCGCCTCGGACAGGATACGGGCCTGATCGAGCGGACTGATATATGGCGCGTCGGTCATGAAGCGGGTCTCACGGGCTGCTGTGTGTGGCGGTTTCTATCTGATTGGCAGGCATGGCGCAAAGTGGCTCTGTTTTCCCTCTCCCCTTGCGGGAGAGGGTGGCGCCTCACGAAGTGAGGCGACGGGTGAGGGGTCCTCTCCGCGGAGCGAGACCCTCATCCGGCGCGCGGAGTTTATCATCGGGCGGCGCTCCGCGCCGACCCGTTGGCGCGCCACCTTCTCCCACAAGGAAGAAGGAAGAAGGGCTCAACTCCGCCGCGGCCAGGCGGCGGCTACCGCGAGCGCCAGCCAGCTCACGATCAGGAGCGTGCCGCCGGTCGGCGCGGCGAGCGGAAACAGGCTGTGGCCCGCATAATGCCGCAAGGAGAGATCGCCGGCGAACAAGGCTGTGGCAACGACAAAGCCGAATGCGGCGGCGAGCCCGCCTTTGGCATGAATGACGCCGCGCTCGGTCAGGGATACGACCGCGAGCACGGCGGTGGCGTGAAACAGCAACATCGATGACGCCGGCGCCAGTCGCGTGGCATCGCCCTGATGGGCCGACGCCGCCGCCAGGATGACGCCATCGGCGCCCATCACGCCGGCCAGGATGATGAGGATGCGGAACAAGCGGGATTCCGTCACCGGCGGCGCTCCCCAAGCAGGCGCACCATCGCGGCGCGCAGTTCCTGCATTCCGGCGCCGGTTTGCGATGACGTCACGATCACCTCCGGAAAGGCGGCGGGGTGCTTTGAAAGCACGGCCTTGACGTCGGCGACGCGTTGTTCGAGCTGTGCCGGCTTGACCTGGTCGATCTTGGTGAGGACGACCTGATAGCTCACCGCCGATCGATCGAGCGTCTTGAGCACATCGAGGTCGATCTCTTTGAGGCCGTGCCGGGAATCGATCAGCACATAAACCCGGGCGAGACTGCTGCGGCCCTGCAGGAATTGGTGGATCAGCGCGGTCCAGGACGCGACCTTGGCTTTCGGCGCGGACGCATAACCGTAACCTGGCATGTCGACCAGCCGAAAGCCGGCATTGTCAGGACCTTCGAAAAAGATCAGTTCCTGGGTGCGGCCCGGCGTATGCGAGGTCCGCGCCAGCGCGTTGCGGCCGGTGAGGGCGTTGATCAGGCTCGATTTGCCGACATTGGAGCGGCCGGCAAAGGCGACCTCCATGCCGGCCATCGGCGGCAGCGTCTCGATCGAGGGTGAGGCCCAGAAAAACCGCCAGTCGCCCGCGAACAATTTGCGGCCCTGCTCGATCAGGTCAGCATCGGGTTCGACGGACATGCGAAGATTTCCCATTCGTGATTCCTCATGGTGAGGAGGCGCCGCTTCGGCGCCGTCTCGAACCATGGAGGCCCGTGGCCCATCCTTCGAGACGCGCGCAAATGCGCGCTCCTCAGGATGAGGGCCTGAGTCACGTTTTCGATTCGGCCTTCTTGGAGGCGAAGGTCGCCTTCAGATTGTCGAACAGCTCAACCTTCACGCCGTTGCGACGCATGATCAAGCTCTGCTGCAGCACCGAAAGCAGGTTGTTCCACGCCCAGTAGATCACCAGACCCGCGGGGAAGCCTGCCAACATAAAGGTGAAGATCAGCGGCATCCAGCTGAAGATCATCTGCTGCGTCGGATCCGGCGGGGTCGGATTGAGCTTGAACTGGAACCACATCGTGATGCCCATGATGATCGGCCATACCCCGAGCCAGAGATATTGTCCGATCACAGGCAACTGGGTCGGATCGAAGTGCAACAGGCCGAACAGGTTGAACAGGTTGGTCGGGTCGGGCGCCGACAGATCCTTGATCCAGCCGTAGAACGGCGCGTGCCGCATTTCGATGGTGACGAACAGCACCTTGTAGAGCGAGAAGAACACCGGAATCTGCAATGCGACGGGAAGACAACCGGCGATCGGGTTGATCTTCTCCTTCTTGTAGATTTCCATCATCTCCTGCTGCTGCTTCAC
>Ga0137403_10000834_pt1 | contig 39570 bp, 37 predicted proteins | sample CZOMad2_1_16fung_FD_122057 | JGI IMG/M metagenome (GOLD analysis project Ga0137403, IMG submission 122057) | Vadose zone soil fungal communities from Angelo Coast Range Reserve, California, USA - CZOMad2_1_16fungal (Hybrid Assembly) | ecosystem: Environmental > Terrestrial > Soil > Vadose zone...
CGAGGACGCGGATGCCGGCGAGCGGGCCCCCGCGCCCCGGCGGCCGCTTCTTCACCGACCCTCGGCTCTTCTTCACCGGCCCTCGGCCCCGGTGAGCGCGGCGACGATGGCCTCGAAGGCGTCCAGCCCCCGCGCCCTCGCCTGCTCGGGCGGCAGCGAGGCGAAGGGGAACGGAATCCCGACGATTCGAAGATCCGGCATCCCAGACATCACCGCCTTCTGGGCCCCGGCGTTCAGAAAGCCCGCGGTGCAGAGGGTGACGGTGGCGATGCCCTTCCGCTCCATCTCCACCATGTCGTGCACACTGCACGACACACAGGAGCCTCAGTCACCGATGGCGGTGACGACGGCGTCACAGTCCTCCAGGGCCGCGAGCACGGGAGGCTCCGCGATCTTGGTATAGGTCTTCTTGCGAACCGCCTTGACCTCGCAGCCCAGCTCCTCGAGTCGGGTGCCCACGGCCGCGAGCAGGTACTCCGCGTTGTGCTTGATATTGTCCAGCAGTCCGATCCGCTTGCCCGCGAGCTCCTTCAGGCGGTCGGCGATCGGCACGAAGTCGGGAACTCCCTCGGCGCTCGGGTCGAGCAACACGACGCTCATGGTCCTCTCCTCCTAATCGATCGGGACGGTGACGGACGGCGTGGCCCAGCCGGGCAGGAAGGCGGAATGCCGGCCCGGGCCGCCCGCGACGACCAAGGTAATTTCACTGGGGCGGCGGACCAGGGGCACCATCTCGTCCTCGTCGGTGCGGTTCACCCAGCGCGGCCAGAAATTGCGGGCGACTTCGCGACCGTAAAGGCCACCGAGCTTCACCAGACGCACCGGCTTGCGCGCCTTCTCGTAGAGATACTCCTTCACGTGCAGCTTGCTCCAGCCATCGGCGGCGATGGTCTCCGCGTGGCTCGGACAGAAGACGACCATGACCTCGCCCTGGGCATAGAACATGTTCTTCCCCAGCGTGGCCATGGTGTCGGCGATGGTATGGCAGAGATCGAAGGCATTGCGACTGGCCTGGTTGTTGATGTTGTGCGGCGCCTCGCAGCCGAATATGGTGACCGCCGACTGCTCGCGCTTGAGCCCCCGCTCGACGTGCAGCGGGTCCCAGGGACTCTGCTCCTCGTTCTCCGCGATGCAGTAGGTGTACTTTCCCGGATGGCCGAGGGTGGCCTTGTCGGTCACGCCGGGGATCGCCCGGCCGATATTGGTGAGGATGAGCTTCACCGCGCGGCCGATGGTCGCATTGGCGCGGTTACCCTGGCCGAACACGTTGGAGCCGCTGTTCATGCCCAGCGCGGTGCGGATCGGCCCGTTGACCACGACCAGCGGCGTGGACAGGTGGGTGGAGCACTGCATGCCGTTGAGGTTCAACGCCGGATCCGTCATGGCGCGCACGGCCGCGAGCACGACCGGGAGGTAGCTGGGAAGGCAGCCCGCCATCACGCAGTTGATGGCGATCTTCTCGACCGTGGCCTCCGCCCAGGCGGGCGGGATCTTGGCAATGACCCGGTCGCGGGGCAGCGCGGTGCCCTCGAGCATGGCGGCCACGCGGTCTTCGGTGGGCGGGACCACCGGCAGCCCATCGGTCCAGCCCCGGTCGTAGCAGTACTGGATCGGATCGTCCGTGCTCGTCAGCGTGTGACGCGTGGCAACCGCCATTGGTGGCCTCCGGCCTCCCGTCCCTAGAAGGTGGGCGGCGTATTGACCCAGATCGCGCGGGCTTCGGTCTTGCCGTCGTTGACCCACCGGTGCGGGAGCGAGCTCTTGAAATAGAGCGAGTCGCCTTCGCGCATCACGTGCTCTTCCTCGCCCACCCAGACCCGCAGCCGGCCCTTGATGAGGACGAAGCACTCCTCCCCATCGTGCGTGAAGGTCTCGCGACCGCTGGTGCTCCCGGCCGGCGCGCGGAACATGAGGACTTCCATGGCGCGGTTGGAGAGGTCGGGGGAGAGGAGCTCGTAGCGGATATCGGACCCCGGATAGGTCAGCGTCTTGCGCTCGGGCGGGCGCACCAGCTTCGCCCCCGCCCCGGGCTGGCCGTGCTGGGCGAGGATCTGTCCGACGGACACCCCCAGCGCGGTGGTCATCTTCATCAGCGCCGCCACCGAGGGGGCGACGAGGTTGCGCTCGACCTGGCTGAGATAGCTGGCGGAGAAGCCCGTCTTTCGGGCCACGTCCATCAAGGTGAGGTCGAGGGCCCGCCGGCGGGCGCGGATGATGTCGCCGACGTACGAGCGGGGGGCGCGCTCCGGCATGACCGGGAGAATACAGTATTAATGAAATTTTGTAAACCATGCTGCACGGCACCTCCGGGCGCCCACCGCTGACCCCGGCCGTCACCGTTCCACGGTACCGTGAGCCCGATGGCCAGCCCTCGCGCGCTGTCGAAGTCTCGCGTGCTGGCCGGGCTGCAGTGCCCGAAGCGGCTTTATCTCCGGGTGACGGCGCCCGAGCTGGCGGAGGCGCCGGACGCCGCGCTCCGATTCCGCTTCGCCCAGGGTCAGGAGGTGGGCCGGCTCGCCCGGGAGGCGTTCCCGGGCGGCGTGGCGGTCGAGAGCGGGCCTGATCGTCTCGACGCCGCCCTCGCGCGCACGGCGGCGCTCCTGCGCGACCCGACGGTGCCCGCGATCTTCGAGGCCACCTTCCGCCACGACGACGTGCTGGTCCGCGTGGACGTGCTCGCGCGCGGGACCCGCGGAGGCTGGCGGCTCGTCGAGGTGAAGTCCACCGCGGGGGTGAAGGAGCACCACCTCCCCGACGTGGCCATCCAGCGCCACGTGCTGGCGGGCTCGGGCATCACCGTGGAGTCGGTGGCGGTAATGCACCTGAGCCGCGACTACGTGTACGCCGGCGGGGCCCACGATCCCATGCGGCTCTTCGCCATCGTGGAGGTCACCCCGCTGGTGGACGCCCTCACCCTCGACCTGCCGCGCCTGCTTACCGAGCTGCAGGCGACGCTGGCCGCGGACGCGCCGCCCGAGGTCGCGCCGGGGCTGCAGTGCACCAAGCCCCATCTCTGCGAGTTCTACGACCAGTGCAATGTCCCCCTGCCCCTCGACGACATCGCGAATCTGCCCGGGCTCTACGGGAACCGGCTCGACGCGCTCCGGGCCCGCGGCATCACCCGCATCGGCGAGCTGCCGGTGGACGTCGCGCTGAGCCCGCGCCAGGAGCGGGCACGTCAGGCCGTGCTCGCGGAGCGCATGCTGGTCGCGGCCCCCCTCGCGGGCGAGCTGGCCGGGCTCGCCTACCCGCGCTACTTCATGGACTTCGAGACGCTGGGCCCCGCCATCCCCCGGCATCCCGGCATGCGCCCGTTCGACGGCATCCCCTTCCAGTGGTCGGTGCACGTGATCCACGGGCCCGGCGCCGCGCCCGAGCACCGCCAGTTCCTCGCCGAGGGCGAGGGGGATCCGCGCCGCCGCTTCCTCGCGGCCCTCGTCGCCGCGATCGGTGAGAGGGGACCCATCGTCGTCTACAACGCGCGCTTCGAGGGTCAGCACCTCGACGCGCTGGGGCTGGCGCTCCCGGACCTGGCTCCGGCCGCCGCGCGAATCCGCGCGCGGCTGTGGGATCTCCTCCCCGTGGTGCGCCAGCACGTCTATCATCCGGACTTCCGCGGGTCCTTCTCGCTGAAGCGTGTCCTCCCCGCGCTGGTCCCCGCGCTCGCCTACGAGGGACTCGAGGTGGCGGAGGGCTCGGCGGCGGGACCCGTCTGGGATCTGCTCGTGCGCGGCCACCCCGAGCCGGCGGAGGGGGCCCGTCTGGAAGCCGCGCTCCGTGAGTACTGCCGGCGCGACACGCTGGGAATGGTGGAGCTGGTGCGCGCGCTCGGCGCGCGCCCTACTCCCTGACGTCGGCGCGTGGCGAGGAGCCACGCTGGCGCGGGCGTCGACCGCCGCTAGAGCAGTCCCATGGCCCGCCAGGCCGGCACGCGCCGCAGTCCGGTTCTGGTCCTCCGTTGGGCCGCGCGCGGCCTAACGGACGACCAGTACCGACATCGGCGCCCTGGCCATGGCTCCTTCCGCCACGCTGCCCAGCAAGAGCCGCTCGATGCCACCGGTGCCCCGGGCCCCGATGACGAGCACGTCGGCCCGGCCGGCCTTCGCGACATCGAGCAGGCCCTCCAGGGGCGTGGCGCTCCGCACCACCTCCTGCACCTTCCAGCCCGCCCGGCCAAGCCGTTGCCGCAGCGTCCGCTGGACTCCTTCCAGCTTCCGGCGCCGTTCGGAGGTGAGGCGCACGGCCTCCGCGCGCAACGCGCCGCCGATGCGCGCGGGCAAGAGGCCCCCGGACGGCACCCGCACCGGCTCGATCACGGAGACCAGAGTCACCCGGCCCCCCGGGGGGACGGATAGACGCGCCACGAACTCGGCCGCGCGTCGCGAGCTGGCCGACCCGTCCACCCCGATGGTGAAACGGCGCGCCCGCGTCAAGCGGCCCTTGACGACGAGCACCGGACACGACGCCGCCTGGACCACCTGCCGCGACACGCTGCCGAGCAGCATCCGCCCGAGCATGCCGCGCCCGCCGGATCCCACCACGATGGCGCCGCGCCCGGCCGACCGCGCGGCGGCGAGGAGTGCGCCGCTCGGAGCCTGCAAGGGGTAGCGCGCCCGGGCCGCTGGCCATCGCCGACGGAGCCTCCGGAGCGCGCTCGACCCCACACGCTGCGCCACCCCTTGCGCCAGTGCGCGCGCCGCCGGCGACCACTCGATCACGCCCCGGCTCGCCACCACGAGCACGGCGCCCGCCCGCGCGGGCCAGGGAAAACGCGTGGCGGCCTCCACCGCGGCGCGCCCGGAGGCGGACCCATCCGTGCCGATCACCACCTCGAAGCTCGAACGTCCGGCCATCACACCTCCTTGGCGCGTCGGGCCGGTCCAGCCGGCCGCAGCTCACCGGACGGCTCGGCCTCAGACGTAGGTTCGCTCGCGCGCCCGGATGGCGCGATAGCGGGCGAACGCCCGCCGCTCGTCCTCCAGCCCGAGCAGGGACCGGAGCGAGCTGCCCCGGAACGTATGGGCGAGCATCTTCCCGCCATACCGCAGCGCGAACCAGGGCCGGCGGGCCAGGGCCCTCGGCAGGTGACGCACCTTCATCCACCGCTCGGCGCGCCAGCGCATGAACTCGATCTCCTCGGCGTCCAGGTGCTCGCTACGCACCACCGCGGTGGTGCCGTCGTACTCGTCCAGGCGCTCGTTGACGATCAGGCCGCGGGCACGGAACTCCCGCGTCATGGGCGTGCGGGGATAGGGCGTCGGGTGCTGGATATACGGATAGTCCACGTAGCGCCGCGCGAACTCGAGGTTCGCCTCGATCGACTCGCGCGTGTCGGTGGGATTGCCGACGATGAGGCCGCCCACCACCAGCATGCCATGGCGGTGCAGGAGCTCGATCGCCCGCACGGTGGCGTTGCCCGCCGGCGCCCCGTGCTCGCGCGCGCGGTTCTTGGCGCCCGCGCGCAGGAAGGCGAGGTCCTCGTCGAGGATGTTCTCGATCCCGAGGAACACCCACCGGAAGCCCGCCCGCCGCATCAGCGGTGCCAGGGTGAGGCCGTGGTTGGCGATGGCCGAGGTCATGGCCTGCACGAGGTACTCGAGGTCCGACAGGCCCGCGTCCACGATGGCCCGGCAGAGCGCCTCGAACCGCCGCACGTCGAGGGTGATGTTGTCGTCCACGATGAAGATGGACCGCGCGCCATGGGCCCGCGCGTCGCGGATGTCGGCCAGCACGCGCTCGAAGGCGTAGGTATGGAAGTTCCGCCCCCGCATCTCGATGATGGAGCAGAAGCTGCAGTCGAAGGTGCAGCCGCGCGACGTCTCCACCACGTCCACCTGGCGGCCGACCATGGTATAGCCGCGCAGCACGCGCGCGGCGCGGTTGGGCAGCGCGATGGCGCCGTCCTCGAGGCCGCTCACCGGGCGCGCGGGGTTGTCGACGAAGAGATCACCGGCTCTGAAGGTCAGCCCCGGGATGCCGGCGAAGCCGGCGCCGCGCTCGAGGGCCCGCAGCAGCGCGCGGAACGTCAGCTCGCCTTCCCCCCGCACGATGAAGTCGGCGGCGCCGGGGCCGGGCCGGGTATAGGCCTCTGGCGCCAGGCTGGGGTCATAGCCGCCGACCACGATCCGCACGCCCGGTCGGAGCGCGCGCACCAGCTCGATGAGGCGCTGGGCGGTGTGGCGCTGGAAGGTCATCACCGAGAGCCCCACCACGTCGGGCGGCCGCTCGCGCACGAGCCGCTCGACCACCGCCCGGACCTGCGACTGGACCAGCACGAGGTCGGCGACGGCCACCGAATGGTGGGCATCCACGTTGCCGGCCAGCGAGGTCAGGGCGCCATTCGGCATCCGGATGGCGACCGTCGCCATGTGCTCGAAGGAGTCGGGCATGGCCAGCAGGAGGACGTTCATCGTCGCCATCATACCGCCGCCGCCGGCCAGGAAAAGCTTCGCGAGGAATCGCCCGCCTGAGAGGATGCGTCCGTGCGGCTCTTCGACCAGAAGTTCGGTGCCGACTTCCTGGCGGGGGTGCCGGCGGCGCCCGGCGTCTACCGCTTCCTCGACGCGGCGGGCGCCCTCCTCTATGTGGGCAAGGCCGGGAGCCTGCGCCGCCGGCTGGCGCAGTACCGGACCGCGGGGCGCAAGAAGAAAGAGCGCAAGCGCCGGGCGCTCGTGAAGGCGGCGGCGACAATCACGTGGGAGGTCTGCGAGTCGGACCTGGCGGCATCACTGACCGAGATCCGGCTCATCCAGACGCTGCGGCCCCGGCGCAATGTCGCCAGCGCGTTCCCCTTTCTCTATCCCTTCCTCGGGATGCGAGTCGACGGGCGCGAGACCTTCTTCTGCCTGACCACCCGGCCGGAGGCCTTCCCGTCGTTCGAGCTCCACGGCGCCTACCGCTCCCGAGACACGACCGGCGAGGCATTCCACGCCCTCGCCCGCCTTCTCCGCTTCGTCGGCCATCCGATACCCCGCGCGCGCGATCGGATAATCGGCGCCGCGGCCCGTTCAAGCGTCGCAGCCCGTCATTCAAGCGCCGCGGCCGATTCACATTCAAGCGCCGCGGCCGATTCACATTCAATGATCATCGGATTCCGCCGGCTACCGGTGGACGCACCCCCGGGATGGAGCAAGCTCTTCCGGGGTGCCTCGCGCGAGGCCCTCGAGGCCCTCGCGCTCGAGCTGCTCGAGCACCCCGGCGCGACGGCGCGGCGCGCGGAGATCCAGGAGGATCTCGAGTCCATCGCCCTCTTCTTCGAGTCCGAGGCCCACGCGCTGGCCCGGGCGCGGTCCACCACGGGCTATGCCGGCTACCCGGTGCCCCAGCGAGAGCGCGATCTCCTCTTCGTCCAGTCCCGCGAAGCGCTACGCGCCGCGACTTGACAGGCTTCCTCCGCGATGCGTAGATGAAGGCCAGTTCGCATCCCGTGGGAGGGTCACCATGAGGCGAATCGTCGCGGTTTTCCTCGTCGCCACCGTCCTCGTCGCGATGGCCGCACCCCCCGCGCATGCGGGAGGCCGCCACGGGGCGGGTGTGATCGGCCTGGCCGCGTTCGCCCTCTTTGCCCCGCTGATCATCGCGGGAGAAGTGCTGGCCCACACCGTTCCCCGGGTCGTCGTCGCCCCGGCGCCCGTCTACGCTCCCCCGCCCGTCTACTATTCGTCGCCGCCGCCCTACTACGCTCCGGCGCCCGCCTACTCCGCGCCGCAGAATTACTCGAGCCAGGCGTATGCCGCGCCCGCGCCACCGCAGGTCGTGCGGTACGCGCACGGCCGATACGAGCTCCGCGGCGACGGCGTCAGCACCGCCTACCAGTGGGTGTGGATCCCGAATCCGCCGGCCCCGCCGCCGCCCCCGCCCCGGTAGGGGCGCGACCCGCGCTCGCGTGCCGGTGTCGTACCGCGCCTAGGTCGTTACTTCGCCTGCCGCTCGCACATCTTGTTGTTCCAGACGCCGCCTTCCTTCCTGCAGCGCTCCTCGTCGGACATGGTCATGCACCCGGCGAACGTCAGGGTGAACAGCGTCAGGATGGCGAAGATCGTACCGGTCTTGGGCATCGTATCCCCCGGTGCGGCGCTGTCGCGCCGCCTGGCCCGATCAATTCAAGCATAGTCGCCCCGTCCATGCTCACGATACCCCATGGGAGAAGTGGCCTCCACCTCGCTCACGACGACGGGCCGGGTGACGCGACTGCGTAGCACGGTCTCGCGTCGCGGTAACCCGTACTACTGGTTTGAGCTGCGTGACGCACGGAGTGGGATCACCGTGTTCTCCTTCGGAACGCCAGAATGCCCGGAAGGGACACGAGCGACCGTGGAAGGGCGTTTTGACAAGGAGAAACAGGTGAGCGGACGGACCTTCTACAACGAGATCTCCGCGTCGCGGATCCGATGCTGACCCCGCGCGCGAAAATCCGCGTGGCTACGTGATCAGGCCGTAAAACTTCCCCGCGTTCTCGCAGACGATCTTGGACACCGTGGCGGGCGGCAGATGGCCGAACTGCTCGTCGATGTACTTCGAGGACTCCGGCCACACCCCGTCCCCGTGGGGATAATCCGAGCCCCACATGAGGGTGTCCTCGCCGATCTCGTGGACCAGCTGGGTGCCGATCCGATCGAACTGGAAGGTGGCCTTGCACTGCCGCTTCCAGTAGTCGCTGGGCCTCATGGTGAGACCGAGGTCGCGGAAGCGATCCTCCCACTCGAAGTCCATGCGGTCCAGCGCGTAGGGCAGCCAGCCGATGCCGCTCTCGCCGAAGGAGATGCGCAGGCGCGGGTAGCGCTCGAGCACCGCGCTCCCGATCACGGCGGCGAGGATATTGATGAGGTTCATCTGGAAGCCCGAGACGCTGGTGAACAGGGCGGCGCGCTTGGTGAGGCCGGTGGCCTTCTCGCGGACGCCGGGCGGCATGGTGGGGAAGGTGTGGAAGTGCAGCGGCAGGCCCACCTCGCTCACCGCCTGCCAGAGCGGCTCCCACACGGGATGCCACATGGGCTCCATGTCCCACGAGCAGGAGAGCTCGAGCCCGCGCAGACCCAGCCTGGCCACGCGGTGGATCTCTTTCACCGCCGCGCCGATATCGCCATAAGGCAAGCAGGCCAACCCGATGTGGCGGTCCGGGTAGTGGCGGCAGAAGTCCACCAGCCAGTCGTTGTAGATGCGGAACATCTCCGCGGCCGCCTCGTGATCGCCCAGCCGCGTGGCCGCGCCCAGGATGCCGAAGATCACCTCCGCCTGCACCCCGTCACGCTCCATGTCCTGGATGCGGAGATGCGGGTCCGTGGGCCGCCGGATGCCCTTCTTGCCGTCCTCGTAGAGCCCGGTGGAGGCCATCACGTCCGCGCGATAGTGCATGCCGGGAACGTACTTCTGCCCCGAGGGTCCCACCCCGCCGGCCAGCCCGAAGGCGGCCCCGTTCCTCGACGTCCAGCGCGGGCCGTCCGGCCCGTCGGTGACATACGGCATGCGATCGCGCAGCGCGGCCGAGGCATTGGCGGTGAAGAGGTCGGGGGGCATCCACGGCATGTCGATGTGGCAGTCGGCGGAGATTCGCTGATAGTTCATGGCTTGAGCCGCAGCTCCTCGTAGGGGGCCGAGTAGGGGAAGTAGGGGATGAGGGCGAGCGCCGGCTCGTCCACCCGCGGCCCCACGCCGCGGATGAAGCCATTCTCCCAGATCGGCGCGTAGATGGCCCGCTCGTAGTAAGGCGTGATCGTGCCTTCGTTGTCGCCGGGGTCGAGCCACCTCGGGGCCAGCGTGAAGTGGACGGCGTCGGTGATCTGGCCGGCGGGCCGCGGGTCAGCGGCGCGCGTGGGAAGCGCGGCGGAGCCAAGCCCCGCCACGCACAGGGCAAGTACGGCGAGGGGGCCGGCCACCTGCCTCATCGGGCACCATGATAGTCCATCTCGGAGCGGTGCGCTCCGAGGGGCGCCCTGCCGAGGACCGGCGCGGGACGACACGCCCCGTGCTATCGGAGGGGTCGGTACCGCCTCCCCGCTACCACCGCGTGGACATGGGCCGCTCCCGCCTCGGCCTCGGCCCGCAGCTTCTCCAGATCAACCGACGTGTGCCGGCCCTGGTCGAGGAGCAATCGGCCGTTCACCATCACGTGCGTCACCTCGGCGCGTGAGGCGAAGCGCACGATCTCGGTCACGAGGTCCTGGGTGGGGACGAGGTGCGGCGCGTCGCCATCGAGCACGGTGACGTCGGCGGCCTTGCCCGACTCGAGCGACCCGATCCGATCGTCCCAGCGCAGGACGCGCGCGGCTTCGATGGTGGACATCTCGAGCACGTCATCCGCGGTCAGGTAGTCCGGCTCATAGCGCGGGATGCCCCACACCGCTCCCTGGATGAGGAGCGCCGCCCGCATGGTCGCCAGCATGTCATTCCCCTGGTTGTCGCACCCGAGGCCCACGGGAATCCCCGCCCGGCGGAAACGCTGCACGTCGGGGATGGCGTTGAGGTTGTACACGCACTCCATGGGGGAGTGGGTCAGCCCGGCGCCGCCCTTGGCGAGCAGGTCGATCTCCGGCCCGCTCGCGAGCACGGCGTGCACGGCGACCAGGTGACGGTCGATGACGCCCATGTCGGCCAGCCGCTCGATGGGCCGGCGCCCCCACACGGAGAGCGCGAACTCCACTTCCTCGCGGTCGCGCGCCACGTGTACCTGGAGGGTGGCGTCGTGCTCCCGCGCCAGCGCCGCGGCGAGACGGAAATACGTCTCCGAGAAGCTCGGCAGGGCCGAGACATTGACCGCGCCCCGGATCAACCCGGCCCCCCGGGCGGGATAGCGCGCCAGGAAGGCCGCCGTCCGCCTGAGCTCCGCCTCCGCCTCGCCCGGCCGCGGCGAGACCGAGGACCGCTCGGAGAGCTGGCTGTACAGGGCGGCGTGCTTGAAGTCCTGGTCGGGGGCTCCCCGGGCCACGCACGCCCGGATCCCGACCTCTTCGAGCGCCTGCAGGGTGGACTCCTCGTGCGCGCCGATCACCGTGCCGTCGCACAGGGTGGTCACGCCGGCCCGGATGAGCTGCGCCGCGATGAGCCGCACCGTCGCGTGCGCCTGCGCGGGGGACAGCGAGCGCTGGGCCGGCACGTACACGCGGGGAATCATCGGCAGCTCATTGGCGGTGAGCGCGCGGACGAAGCACTGCGTGCAGTGGGTGTGCGTGTCGATCAGGCCAGGGAGGACGATGGCGCGCGGCCCCCCGATCATCTGCCGCGCCTGGTTCGAGCGGAGCACGTCCTCTCGGGGCCCCACCGCCACGATGTCCCCACCCGCGATGGCGACGGCGCCATCGAGGATCACGTCACGAGTGCGGTTCAGCGTGACCACGCGACCGTGCACGATGGAGTCGACGGAACGAGGGGAGGGTCCCGGCGGGGCGGCGCTCATGGGGAGGAATTCTAGCGCAATCGGAGGGAACCCCGGTGTATTGACATCGCGGCGGAGTTCGACGAGTCTTTCGCCATTGGTCACCTGCGTCGGGGGCCACAGTGCGGTTGCCCGAGCCGAGCGCTTTGCCTTCACTCGCCCGTTCGCCCGGAGGATCCCATGCTGAAGACACCGCGTTTCTGCATCGCCATCGCCGCCACCCTGACCGTACTGGGTGGAGTCGCCCTGCTCGACGCCGGCGCCCAGACCAAGTTCACCGTCGGGAATGCGGGAGGCTCCAGCGCCGACGCGGAGCGGAAGGTGTTCTACGGGCCATTCACGAATGCGAACAAGATCCAGATTCAGGAGGAGTCCTTCAACCAGGAGCTGGCCAAGATCCGCTCCCAGGTCGAGACGGGCAATCTGATCTGGGACATCGTCACCACCACCGCCATCAACGTGGCCACCGGCTGCGAGGAAGGGCTGCTGGAGAAGGTGGACTGGTCGAAGTACCTCGATCCGAGGCTCTTCCGCGAGGTGGGGGGGGTCAGCGAGTGCGGCGTGCCCTATCTCTTCGTGTCCGGCGGCCTGGCCTACGACGGCAACCGGATCAAGGAGGGACCGAAGACCTGGGCCGATTTCTGGAACGTGACCAGGTGGCCGGGAAAGCGCGGCCTACTCTACCGGGCCGAGCAGACCTTCGAGGTCGCGCTCATGGCGGACGGCGTGCCGCCGGCCAAGGCCATGGAGGTGCTGGCCGCGCCGGGCGGGGTGGAGCGGGCGCTCAAGAAGCTCGACGAGCTCAAGCCGCATGTCCACTGGTGGAAGAACGGGGCCGAGTCGATCACCCTTCTGGCGTCGGGTGAGGTGGCGATGTCCTACGCCTGGAACGGACGGGTGGCATCGGCCAACAAGACGAACAATCTCAACCTCAAGATGGAGCTCGGGGCCGGACACGTGTCGGGCTGCCAGTACTGGGCCATCATGAAGGGCTCGAAGAACAAGGACCTGGCCATCAAGTTCATCCAGTACGCGGTGGCCGCCCAGTCCCAGGCCGATTTCGTGCGCGTGATCAGCTATGGTCCGGCCAATCGCGATGCCTACGGGCTGCTGACCGACGCGGAAAAGGCCACCCTCCCCGGCCAGCACATGGACAAGGCCTCGCTCCAGCTCGGGAAGCTCTACCTGGGATTCTGGCTCGCCAACGGTGACTCGCTCCTCCAGAGATTCGTGAAGTTCGCGGCTCAGTGAGGACCAAGGACCTACACGCCCAGGTCCGCCGCGCGCACCGGCGCCACCAGGTCATCATGCTCGGCCTGGTGGCGCCGTCGATTGCCTTCCTCGCGCTGTTCTTCGTCGCGCCGCTCGGCTTCTTCCTGTTCCGGAGCGTGGACAACTCGGAAGTGCCGGGGTGGCTGCCGCGCACCGTCACCGCCCTCGCGCGGTGGAACGGGGCCGGCCTGCCCGAGGAAGCCGCCTACCGCGCCCTCGCCGAGGACCTCGCCGCGCTCTCCGGTAGCACGGCGCTGCCGCTGCTCGGCCGCCGGCTCAACCACAATGTGCCCGGTTTTCGCGGCCTGATCACCGGCACCGGCAATCGTGTCGACCTCCGGCAAGCCGGCAGCATGCGCGAGCAGCTCGTCTCCCTCGACCCACGCTGGGGCGAATCCACCTACTGGCAAACCATCCGGCGCGAGCGGCATGCGCTCACGCCGTTCTACTTGCTCACCGCCCTCGATCTGCGGCACGGCGCCGGCGGCGAGCTCCAGCGCGTGCCCGGCGACTCCGCCATCTTCCTCGGCCTGCTCGGCCGGACTCTGACCATCAGCGTGGTGGTGACCCTACTCTGCGTGCTGCTGGGCTTTCCGGTGGCGGCGACCATGGCGGGCTCCTCGCCCGCGCGCGCCAACGCGCTCCTCATCCTCGTGCTCATTCCCTTCTGGACCTCGCTCCTCGTGCGGAGCACGGCGTGGGTCATCCTGCTCCAGAACCAGGGCGTGGTGAACCAGGCGCTGGTCGGTCTCGGCCTGATCGACCGGCCGGTGCCGCTGATCTTCAACCGGCTCGGTCTCTACATCGCGATGGTGCACGTGCTGCTGCCCTTCATGGTGCTGCCGCTCTATAGCGTGCTGAAGGGCATCCCCCCCGAGCTGATGCGCGCGGCCTCCTCCCTGGGGGCACCGCCCTGGACCGCCTTCCGGCTTGTCTATGTCCCGCAAGCGCTCCCCGGCCTCGTCGCCGGCGCCAGCCTCGTCTTCGTTCTCGCCCTGGGCTACTACGTCACGCCGGCCCTGGTGGGCGGGCCGGGCGACCAGATGATCGGATACTTCATCGCCTACTTCACCAACACGGCGGTGAACTGGGGCATGGCCTCCGCGCTCGGTACCATCCTCCTCGTCGTGGTCTCGCTGATCTACCTCGCGCTCGGACGCATCGTCGGCCTCGATCGCCTCGCGGTGCGCTGAGGTGGCCTTGCCCTCGCACGCGACGGTGCTGGAGCGGCTCGGCCATTTCGGGATCCGCGCGCTCACCGTCCTCGTCCTGGGCTACCTGATCCTGCCCATCCTCGTGATCCTCCCGCTGTCTTTCACCTCGGGGGAGCTGCTCGTCTACCCCCTGCCCGCCTGGTCGCTCCGCTGGTACCGCGAGTTCACGACGGGGCCCATGTGGACCCAGGCCACCTGGAACAGTCTGGTGCTGGCCGCGGTGACGACTCTGGTGGCGACCGCCGCCGGCATGCTGGCGGCCTTCGGGCTCCAGGGCCTGCGGAGCCGGTTCAAGCCCGTGCTCTACGGATTGCTCGCCCTGCCCCTCATCATCCCTCCGGTCATGGTCGCGGTGGCGCTGTTCTACTACTACGCGCGGCTCGGCCTGGTGGGCACGTTCAGCGGGCTGGTGTTCGCGCACACCGTCCTGGCCCTGCCCTTCGTGGTCATCACCGTGGCGGCCACGCTGCAGGGCTTCGATCGCAACCTGCCGCGGGCGGCGGCCAGCCTCGGCGCCTCACCGCTCCAGGCCTTCCGGAAGGTCACCCTGCCGATCATCCTGCCGGGCGTTCTCTCCGGCGCGGTGTTCGCCTTCGTGACCTCCTTCGACGAGCTCCTCGTCATCCTCTTCGTGGGCAGTCCCGAGCAGCGCACCTTGCCCCGGCAGATCTTCAGCGGCGTCAGCGAGACGATGAGCCCCACCGTGGCCGCCGCCGCGGTGGTGCTGATCGGCGTCTCCCTCATCCTCATGGCGGTGGTCGAGCTCCTGCGCCGTCGCAGCGAGCGCCTCCGCGGAGCCATCCACTCATGACGTCTTCTGGGACTTCGACGGCGCCTCGCACGTGCATCGAGGGCGGCCTCGTCGTCGCCTTCGACGGGACCGAGCATCGCCTCATCCGCGACGGCGTGGTCGTCTACGCGGGCGACCGCATCGTTCACGTGGGTCGCGCCTATGCCGGCCCGCGGGCGGAGACCATCGACGCGCGGGGCAAGCTGCTGATTCCGGGCCAGATCAGCGGGCATGCGCACGTCTCCGCCCAGGAAGGCGGCCGGCTCCTGATCGACGGCGGTCGACGTGACTTCTTCCGCTCCGGCTTCCTGAATTACTTGCCCACGCGGGGCGACGGCGGCACCTCCTTCATGCGCGACGCCGACGGCCGGGCATCCCTGCGCTTCGGGCTGGCCTCGCTGGTCCGTCACGGCATCACCACCGTCGTCCCCTTCGCGCCCGGCGGAGGGGATGCCGGCGCGACCATGGTGGAGGAGGCCACCGCCTTCGGCGTGCGCATCTATCACGCCCCGGTGATCCTGAGCGGCCGCTATTTCTTCGACGGCGAAGGTCGTCTCCACCGGGTGATCGACGAGGCCGCCGGCCTCAGGGCGCTCGAGGCCACCGCCGCCTTCATCCAGAAATATGACGGCGCCGCCGGCGGGCGCGTGCGCGGTCTGGTCACCGTCGACGAGTTCTACAATGCCACCCCGCGTCTCCTGCGCGAGGCGCGCGCGCTGGCCACCCGGCTGGGCGTGGGACTCACCATGCACTTCTGCGAGCAGGTGCTCGAGTTCCTGGACACGGTTCGCGCCACCGGCAAGACTCCGGCGGCCGTGCTGCGCGACGAGGGCGTCCTGGGCCCCGACGTCCTCCTCGCGCATGCCGTCTATCTGGCCGGACACCGCGCCACCGCCTACCCACACGGGGGCGACCTCGAGATCCTCGCGAGCTCGGGCACCTCGGTGGCGCATGCCCCGGCCGGATTCGCCCGTCGCGGGATCACGCTGGAGAGCTTCGACCGATACCGCGCCGCCGGCGTCAACATGGTGATGGGCACCGACGTGTACCCGCTCGACATCCTGAGCGAGATGCGAACGGCCGCGCTCGCCGGCAAGCTCTTCGAGCAGAGCCACGAGGCCGCGCCGGCGATGGCGATCTTCAACGCCTCCAACCTTGGGGGGGCTCGCGCGCTCCGCCGGGACGACCTGGGGCGTCTCGCCCCCGGCGCCAAGGCCGACATCGTGATGCTGGACTGGGACAACCTGCAGGTCGGTCCCTTCACGGATCCCATCCGCGCGCTCATCTATCAGGGCTCGGCGGACATGGTGCACACGGTGATCTGCGACGGGCGCGTGCTGCTCCAGGACAAGCGCCTCCTCGTCTGCGACGAGGCCGAGGTGCGGTCCGCCGCGCGGCGCTCCGCCGATCGGGTGTGGGCGGGCTTCGCCGACTATCATTGGGCCGGCCGCAGCGTCGACGAGGAGTTCCCGCCGGCGATCCGGTCCTGGCCCGGCGCGTGAACCCCCTCGTCCGCTTCGAGGCCGTCCAGAAAAGCTATGACGGGCGCACTCTGGTGGTGCGCGATCTGTCCCTCGACGTCGCGCCCGGCGAGTTCCTCACGCTGCTCGGGCCCTCCGGCTCCGGCAAGACGACCACCTTGATGATGCTGGCCGGCTTCGAGAGTCCCACCGAGGGCGAGATCCTCCTCGAGGGGCGCCCGATCACGCGCCTGCCCCCCCACCAGCGCGACATCGGCATGGTGTTCCAGAACTACGCCCTCTTCCCGCACATGACGGTGTGGCACAACGTCGCCTTCCCGCTCGCCATCCGGGGCCGGCGACGGGACGAAGTGGCGTCGCGGGTGGCCCAGGCGCTCGCGGTGGTCAAGCTCACGGGCTTCGAGACCCGCCGGCCCGCTCAGCTCTCGGGCGGCCAGCAGCAGCGCGTGGCGCTGGCCCGCGCCTTCGTCTTCAATCCGCGACTCGTCCTCCTCGATGAGCCGCTGGGCGCGCTGGACAAGCAGCTGCGCGAGCAGATGCAGTACGAGCTGAAGCAGATCCACGAGGCGCTCGGTGTCACCATGGTGTATGTCACGCACGATCAAAGCGAGGCCTTGACCATGTCCGACCGCATCGCTGTGTTCAACGCCGGACGCCTCCAGCAGGTGGGCGCGCCGCGCTCGGTCTACGAGCAGCCCGCCAACGCCTTCGTGGCCCAGTTCATCGGCGAGAGCAATAGCCTCACGGGGACGGTGGTCGAGGCGCGCGGGGACCGCCGGCGCGTGCAGATCGCGGAGGGATGCGTGATCGAGGCGCTGGCCGCGGACGCGCCGGGGCCGGGCGGCGCCGCGCTCGTCGCCGTCCGGCCCGAGCACCTGGTCCTCGCTCCGGCGTCCGGCGCCTACGCCAACACGCTGCCCGCTCGAGTCGAGGATCTGATCTATCAGGGCGACACCGCCCGCATCCGCCTCAGCGTGCTCGACGGCCGCGAGCTCATCGCGAAAGTGCCCATCCGCTTCGCCGACATGAACTTCAAGCGCGCCGACGTGATCCCCGTCGCCTGGCAGGCCGAGGACTGTCGCGCCTTCACCCCGACGCCGTAGGCGATATGTCCGACACGAGACCCTTCCAGGTCACCCGCGGCGGCCGCATCCTGAGCCTTCCCTCCCATCGCGGCGAGCCCGGGGACATCCTTCTCGAAGGCGACACGATTCGCGCGGTCGGCCCTCCGGGGCTCGCCGCCCCCGCCGACGCCGAGGTCATCGACGCGCGAGATCGCCTGCTCCTGCCCGGGCTCGTCAACGCCCACACCCATGCCCACGGCGCCCTCGGCAAGGGCCTCGCGAGCGATCGCTGGTCGCTGGAGCTCCTGCTCAACGCGAATCCCACCATCACTGCCGAGCGGACGCTCGAGGACAAGCGGCTCTGCGCCACCCTCTCGGCGGTGGAGATGGTGCGCAAGGGCTCCACCGCCTGCTATGACCTCTTCGTCGAGTTTCCCGTCCCCACCGTCGACGGCGTGCTCGCGGTGGCGGAGGGCTATCGTGAGGTCGGGCTGCGCGCCGTGGTGGCCCCCATGATCAGCGATCGCACGCTCTATGGGGCCATCCCCGGCCTGCTGGACGCGTTTCCGGACGCCGAGCGCGAGCGGCTCCGCCGCATCCAGGCCGCGCCCACCGAGACCAGCTTGACCGCGTGCCGCGAGATTCTTCAGCGCTGGCCCTTCGACCGTGCCCAGCTCCGTCCCGGCCTCGGCCCCACCATCCCGCTCCACTGCAGCGACGAGCTGCTCGCCGGCTGCCGCGATCTGGCCCGGGAATGGAATGCGCCGCTGCAGACGCACCTTGCCGAGTCGAAGGTCCAGGCGCTGGCCGGCCGGGCGCGCTATGGCCGGAGCCTCACCGCCCATCTCGATGCGCTCGGCCTGCTTGCGCCCGGCTTCAGCGCCGCGCACGCCATCTGGATCGACGCCGACGATATCCGGCGCCTGGCCGACCGAGGAGCAGCGGTGGCGCACAATCCGCTGAGCAATCTGCGCCTCGGCTCGGGAATCGCCCCCGCTCACGCGCTCCACGCCGCCGGCGTCCGGATGGCCATCGGCACCGACGGCGCCAATACGTCCGACTCGCAGAGCGTGTTCGAGGCCCTCCGACTCGCCGCCTATCTCTCGCGTGTGCGCACCACGGATCCTCGCGAGTGGCTCTCGGTCGACGACGTCCTGCTGATGGCCACCGCCGGGGGCGCCGCGTTGCTGGGCTTGCCTCACGTCGGCCGCATCGCCGAGGGATACCAGGCCGATCTCGTCTTTCTCGATCTCCGGCACGTGAGCTACGTGCCCTTGCGCGACGTGACCCTCCAGGTCGTGAACGGCGAGAGCGGGCTGGCCATCGATGGGGTGATGATCGCGGGACGCTGGGTGCTTCAAGGCGGCCGCATGGTCTCGGTGGACGAGGACCGGCTGCGCGGCCGGATCGCGGAGGCGGTGGACCGGCTCGCCGTCGCGACCCATGGACGGCGCGAGATCTCCCGCGCGCTCGAGCCGTATCTCAACGCCTTCTGCCTGGCTCAGTCGCAGCGCCCGCTCTAATGCTATCGTAGGCCCCCCAGGGGAGGATTCCGTCATGGCCATGAAGACGGTGGTCGCGCTACCGGGCGAGGGCATCGGGATCGAGGTCGTGGACGCCACCTGCGAGCTTCTGATGGGCACGGGCCTGCCGCTCAAGATCCTCACGCCCCCGCAGGGCGCGCCGCTGCCGGACGAGACCAAGCAGGCGGCCCGCGAGGCGGACGGCGTGCTCTTCGGCGCGGCCGGCCCCGCCACCTCGCAAGTGGTGTCGTGGCTCCGCTGGGAGATGAGCGCGTGGGCCGGCATCCGGCCGATCCGGTTCTATCCGGGGATGCGCTCGCCCCTCGCCGACCCCGAGGGCATCGACTACGTCCTGCTGCGCGAGAACAGCGAGGGGATCTATCCCGGCCGCGAGGGCCAGCTCGCCGACATCGTCCGGCTCATGCCCGAGCTCAGCGACCGCACGGGGCGCACGCTCAAGGACTACGGCACCGAGGGCCGCTTTGCGGTGAAGGTGGTCACGCCGCGCGGCGCCGAGCGCATCGCCCGCTTCGCCGCCGAGCTCGCGGGGAAAAGGAAGGCGCGCGGCAAGCCCGGCAAGGTGACCTGCGTCACCAAGTCCAACGTGATGCGCCAGACCGACGGGCTCTTCCAGGAGATCGCCGAGCGCGTGGTGCGCGCGGCGGGCGGGATCGAGTTCGAGCACTTTCACGTGGACGACGCCGCGCGACGCCTGGTGCGCTTCCCGAGATCCATGGACGTCGTCCTCTGCATGAACCTCTACGGGGACATTCTCTCGGACCTGGGCGCGGAGACGGCGGGCGGCCTCGGGCTGGCGCCCTCCGGGAACTTCGGCGACGATGGCTGGGCCTATTTCGAGTCGGTCCACGGCTCCGCCCCCGACATCGCGGGGCGCGGCATCGCCAATCCCACCGCGACCATTCTCTCGGCCGCGCTCATGCTCGAGCACATGGGTCTGGGCGCGGACGCCCAGCGCCTCGAGACCGCGGTGGGCCGCGTCTACCGCGATGGTAAGTCCCTCACTCCCGACCAGGGCGGCACGGCCACCACGCGCGCGATGGCGCAGGCCGTGCTGGCCGCCTATAGGAATGCCTGATGCCGACCAGCCAGCACGACAAGGCCCTTCGCTTCCGCGCGCTGCACGAGGCGCCCGGCTCCTTCGTGATTCCCAACCCCTGGGACGGGGCCTCCGCCCGTATCCTCGCCGGCCTCGGCTTCCAGGCCCTGGCCACCTCCAGCGGGGCGCAGGCCGGCACGCTGGGGCGCCGCGACGGCAAGGTGTCGCGCGACGAGGCGCTGGCGCATTCCCGCACCATCGTGCTCGCCACCGACCTCCCGGTGGCGGCCGATCTGGAAAAGGGCTTCGGCGACAAGCCGTCCGACGCGGCCGAGACCATTCGCCGCGCCGCGGAGGTCGGCCTCATCGGCGGCTCCATCGAGGACGCCACCGGCGACAAGGACAAGCCGCTCTACGATCTCGCCACCGCCGCCGAGCGCGTGGCGGCGGCGGTGAAGGCGGCGCGCGCGCTGTCCTTTCCCTTCACCCTCACCGCGCGGTCGGAGAACTTTCTGCGCGGCAATCCGGACCTGGCCGACACCATCGCGCGGCTCCAGGCCTTCGAGGGGGCCGGGGCCGACGTGCTCTTCGCGCCGGGGCTGCCCGATCTGGCCTCGGTGAAGGCGGTGTGCGCGGCGCTGAAGAAGCCGTTCAACTTCATGGTGGGCATCAAGGGCAAATCGTTCACGGTGGCCGAGCTGACGGCGGCGGGCGTGAAGCGGATCAGCCTCGCCACCTCGCTCTACCGAGCGGCGATGACGGGGCTCCTCGCCGCCGCGCGCGAGGTGAAGGACAAGGGGACCTTCGGGTACGTGGACACGTCGGTGCCCACGCCGGAGCTGAACGCGTTCCTGGAATAGGCGCGGGAGGGACCGCGCGGCCGGCGCGCGCTCGATGGGGGCGCGCGCCGGCCGGATGCGGAAGAGTTAGACGGTGACGGCGCGGTAGACGGGCGTCCGCCACTCCGGGAAGCGCGAGTCCACGCCGCGCACGACGTTCATGTAGGTATCCAGCAGCCGCTGCGTGAGCGGCCCCACCCCGCCCTGCCCCAGCTTGAACCGGTCCACCGACAGGATCGGCGTGATCTCGTAGCCGCTGCCGCAGAAGAAGGCCTCGTCCGCGACGTAGAGCTCCGTCCGCGCGATGTGCCGCTCCACCACGTCCATGCCCAGGGCCGGCGCGATGGACTCGATGAGGGTGGTGCGGGTGATGGACTCGAGGATGTCCGAGGTCAGAGGCGGCGTGATGAGCTGCCCGCGCCGGATCATGAAGAAGGTAGCTCCCGACCCCTCGGCCACCGTCCCGCTCTGATTGAGGAAGATGGGCGCGTCATAGCCGTCGGCCTTGGCCTGGAGCGTGGCGAGGCGGCCGTTCTGGTAGTTGGAGCCGGACTTGAGGCGAATGGGGATGGCATTGTCCGAGGTGCGCTGCCACGAGGTGATGCAGCAATTCAGCCCCGAGCCCTCGGTGATGCGCGCGCGCCGGCGCGGATTGATGTAGAGCCCGGTGGGCGAGGTCGCGTCGAGCCCGGCGCCGCTCACGTAGGCCACCAGGTGCATGTGCACGTCCTCGCGCAGCTCATTGCCCTTCAGCGTGTCACGCACCGCCTCGTAGAGATCGAGGTCGGCGTACGGCACGGTGAACCGCATCATCTTCATGGACTCCCGCAGCCGGGCGAAGTGCTCGGCCAGGCGGAAGGCGTAAAGCTCTCCGTCCTTCTCATTCCAGTAGGCCCGAAGCCCCTCGAAGACGTTGGTGGCGTAGAACACCGCCGCGGTATTCACCGGCAGCACCGCCTCCGCCTGCGAGACCAGCTTCCCGTTCATCCAGATCCTGAGCTCTTTCGTGTTGCTCGGCATCGGTCGCGACGTCCCCCTGTGGCGAGGCCCTGACCTCGGCCTCGGCTCCGGCAAAGAGTAGCAAAGTCGGGTGGGGTTCGGGAAGCCCGGCTACGCTCGCGGCGGCGTGTGCTCGAAAGGCAGCTTGAGATAGCGTGCCTTGTCCACCTCGATCACCAGCGCCACGCGGCCCTCGTAGCTCCGCATGGGGAAGGGCTTGCCGATGTACTTCTGCGAGATCGGGTCCATTATTTTCAGCTCGGGGTCCGGCCGGCGCTCCACCACCCGGCCGCGGAGCTGCGTCTCCAGGTAGGGATCGTGGAAGTCCACGATGGACAGCGCCACCCGCGGGTCGCGCCCGGTGTTTCGGGCCTTGAGCGAACCCTCGCTGGTGGCGATGAGGAGGCGATCCCCCTCGCGGCCCACCCAGACCGGGGTGCTACTGGGCGACCCGTCCGGCATCAGGGTGGCCAGGTGCGCGAAATTCGGGCGGTCGACGAGCTGCTTGATCTCGGCGGACAGGGGGTGTCGGCATGGAAGCCCTCCTGGAGTTTGGACGCGATCCCGACTCGAACGTTTCACAACCGCGAACGACACGCGAACGCCGGGATGGAGGCGACTTGACCCCGCCCGGGCCGCGGGGCACGATCGGACGGGATGAAACGCAGCGTCGCGCGTATCCTGACCACCCAGGCCGGGAGCCTGCCCCGCCCCGACGATCTCATCGAGCTGAACCGTGCGCGGGCGGCGGGCGAATCCCGGGACGAGGCCGGCTACCAGGCGCGCCTGGGCTCGGCGGTGGCCGAGGTGGTCCGGCGCCAGCAAACCGCGGGGATCGAGATCCCGGGCGACGGCGAGTTCGGCAAGGCCATGGGGCAGAAGGTCAACTATGGCGCCTGGTGGAGCTATTCCTTCCCGCGCCTGGGCGGGCTCGAGCTCGGCACCGAGCTCTACCGCCTGCCCCCTCAGCGCTCCGCCCCCGGCCGCGTCCGCCTCACCAGCTTCTCCGATCGCCGCGACCGCGCGCTGTTCCCCGCCGCGTACGCCGATCCCGACTCGGGCGTCTCCACGAACCGCGGCGGCCCCGGCATGAAGCTGCCCGTGTGCAAGGGCCCGCTCACCTATACGGGAGGGGAGGCCATCAAGGCCGACATCGCCCACATAAAGGCCGCGCTCGACGCGGCCGGCGTGGACGAGGGCTTCATGACCTCCATCGCGCCCGGCAGCGCCTCGCGCATCGGCAACGAGTACTACCGGACGGAGGAAGAGCTCATCTTCGCCTGCGCGGAGGCCATGCGCGAGGAGTACAAGGCCATCCTCGACGCGGGGCTCGTGCTCCAGCTCGACGATCCCGCCATTGCCGAGAACTGGGACATGATCAATCCGGCACCCTCGGTGGAGGAGTACCGCACGCTGTCCATGATCCGCGTGGAGGCGCTGAATCACGCCCTGCGCGGGCTCCCGAAAGAGCGCGTCCGCTTCCACCTCTGCTGGGGAAGCTGGCATGGTCCCCACCTCACCGACATCCCCCTGCGCGACATCGTGGATGTCATGCTGGCGGTGGACTGCCAGGCCTATTCCTTCGAGGCCGGCAATGTCCGCCACGAGCACGAGTGGAAGGTGTGGCGGGACGTGAAGCTCCCGGAGGGGAAGCTCCTCATCCCGGGCGTGGTGAGCCACGCCACCAACGTGGTGGAGCACCCGGAGCTCGTGGCGGACCGCATCGTGCGCTTCGCCGAGCTCGTCGGGCCCGAGCGCGTCATCGCGGGGACGGACTGCGGGCTGGGCGGGCGCGTGCATCCGGAGGTCGCCTGGGCGAAGCTGGAAACCCTGGCCAAGGGCGCGGCCCTGGCCACGAAGCAGCTCTACGGAGGCACGCCATGACCGTCGCCACGTCGATCCGCATCCGTCAGGTCGGGCCCTGCTTCGCCGGCGAGGTCGAGGGGCTCGACCTCCGGCGACCCCTCACTACCGAGGAGGTCGCCGCCGTCCATGCCGGCATGGATCAATACGCGGTGCTGGTCTTCCACGACCAGAAGCTCGAGAACGACCAGCAGCTTGCCTTCACGCGAAGCCTGGGCGACATCGAGCACGCCATCGGCACCGGCCTCCGCGCCGACAGTGACACGCGCCTGCCCACCACCTTCGCGGACGTGTCCAACCTCGACAAGGACAATCAGGTGTTCAAGCGCGACGACCGGCCACGGCTGTTCGGGCTCGGCAATCGCCTCTGGCACTCCGACAGCTCCTTCAAGCCGACCCCGGCGAAGTACTCCCTGCTCCACGCCCGCAGCATCCCGTCCCGCGGCGGCAACACGGAGTTCGCCGACATGCGGGCGGGCTACGACGCGCTGGACGCCGAGACCAAGGCCGAGGTCGAGGGCCTGATCTGCGAGCACTCGCAGATCTTTTCGCGGTCGATTCTCGGCTTCACCGACTTCACCGACGAGGAGCGCGCGCGCTTCGCTCCCGTGCGCCAGGTGCTGGTGCGCACGCACCCGGTGACGGGCCGGAAGTCGCTCTACCTCTCCTCGCACGCCGGCGGCATCCTCGGCTGGCCGGTGCCGGAGGCGCGCGCCTTCCTGCGCGACCTGGTCGAGCACGCCACCCAGCGCCAGTTCGTCTACTCGCACACGTGGCGGGTGAACGACCTCGTCATGTGGGACAACCGCCAGACCATGCACCGGGCGCGCCCGTTCCCGGCGCACGAGCCGCGGGACATGCGGCGCACCACCCTCATGGGCGACGGGCCCACCACACCGCAGGTCTGAGGCGGGCGCCATGGACGTCCAGCGGCTGGGCTCCAAGATCGGCGTCGAGGTCCGCGGGATCGATGTCCGAACGCTCGACGACGCGGGCTTCGCGGCGGTCTATCGCGCCTGGCTCGAGGCCAATGTCCTCGTGATCCCGGATCAGAAACTCGAGATCGACGAGTTCCTGCGCTATAGCCGTCGCTTCGGGCTCGTGCACCCGCACCCGTCCAAGGTGACGCGCCATCCGGACGTGCCCGAGATCACCTTGCTGGGCATGGACAAGTTCGGCCCCGACGGCGCGCTCAACATGGCCATCTATCGCCGAGGCGCCGAGGGCTGGCATACCGACGGCGCCTACGACGACGAGCCCTTCAAGGCCACCCAGCTCTACGCGCTCGCCATCCCCAGCCGGGGAGGCGACACCTTCTTCGCCAGCATGTACGCGGCCCACGACGCGCTCCCGGAAGGGCTCCGGCGCCGGCTCGAGGGACGCCGGGGCGCCTTCACCTATGGCGGCCGGCGGCAGGGCGGAGCCCTCCTCAACCCGGAGGACCGCGACCGGCCGCCCGCCTTCCATCTCCTCATCCGCACGCATCCCGAGACCGGCCGGCGAGCGCTCTACTTCGATCCCGGCAAGATCCTCTACATCGAGGGGCTCCCCGCGGAGGAGAGCGACGCGGTGATCGAGGAGCTGACGCAGCGGATGATCCAGCCCGACGCGCAGTACCGGCACCGCTGGCGGGTCGGCGACCTCGTCATCTGGGACAATCGCTGCTCCTACCACAAGGCCGCGGGCGACTATCCGCCCGAGGAGGACCGCATCCACTGGCGCGTGTCCATCAAGGAGCGGCCGGTAGTGCCCGAGCGCGGAGTCTAATCGCAACCGAAGAGTCAGATTTCCCGGATTCGCTTGACAGCTCCCCGATGCCGGGGCTAGCGTGAGCCTGTCACCGGTCCCCACGTCACCGAAATGACTCAATCTCCGCGCCACGATAGTCCCCACTGATCCGTCGTCGCCTTCGAACGCACGCGTCCACCGACATTCCCGAATGAGCGGTCCTCGACCACGTCGAAGGAGAAAGTGATGACGCAGTCCCGGCCCACGGAGACCGCCCGCGCGGCGAGCGATCCGAGCGGCGAGATCCACGGCATCGTGGGCACCGCCGAGCCGATGCTCGAGGTGTACCGGATGGTCGCGCGTGTCGCCCCGACGACGAGCACCGTCCTCATCCAGGGGGAGACCGGCACCGGGAAAGAGCTGATCGCGCGGGCCGTCCACGCCGCGAGCCGCCGGAGCGACCAGCCGTTCGTCCCCGTCGACTGCAGCGCCCTCGCGGAAAGCCTGCTGGAGAGCGAGCTCTTCGGTCACACGAAGGGGGCCTTCACCGGGGCCGTCGCGGACAGGCGTGGGCTCTTCGAGGTCGCGTGCGGCGGGACGTGCTTCCTCGATGAGATCGGCGAGGTCAGCGCCGGCGTGCAGGCGCGGCTCCTGCGCGTGCTCCAGGAGCGCGAGGTGCGCCGGGTGGGCGGAACCGATCGCTTCAAGGTCGACGTCCGGGTCATCGCCGCGACGAACAAGGATCTCGGCGCGCTCGTCGCGGAGGGAAAGTTCCGGGAGGATCTCTTCTACCGGTTGAGCGTCGTGACGATCTCGCTGCCTCCGCTGCGGGAGCGCCGAGGGGACATCCCCCTCCTCGCGAGTCACTTCCTGGAGGCCTACGCCGGCGTGAACGACCGGCCGGCGTGCCGGATCGCCCCCGAGGCCATGGCCCAGCTCGTCGCCTACGACTGGCCGGGAAACATCCGTGAGCTCCAGCACGCCGTCGAGCAGGCCGCCGCCCTGAGCGCGGATCCCCTCCTCGGCCCTGAAGACCTGCCCCGCAAGCTCGTCGACGCCGTCGGACAGGCGGGAGCCGCCGCCGCGCCGCCCTTGAGCCTGCAAGAGCTGGTCAAAGGCCATCTGCGGCGCGCGCTGAAAGAGGCGCGGTGGAACAAGAAGCTCGCCGCCCAGCTCCTCGGCATCCACCGCCGCACGCTCTATCGGTTGACCAAGCGGCACGGGATCTCCCCCGGCGAGCGCCAGTGAGACGCGGGCGCACACCGCGGACGGACCCGCCACACCGCAGCTAAGCCCCCGAACTTCCTCCCCTTCTCTCGAGCGCAGGCATCCTTGGGCGTGTGGCGCTCTGGCGCCTGCTCCGGCGCCGCCGCGATCCCCACTCTGACGATCAGATCGGGAAATGCATTTGTCGGCAATGCCTTGCCGCGAGCGAAGGGGCGAGTGAAGCATGGCGCTCGATGCTGGCAAGCGGCTTGCGATACACCTCCCTGTCGGCCGGCATCACATCCCAGACACCAGAAAGGAGTCCGAATGATGTTCGATACCACCACACAGCACGGGTTTGCGCCGCTAGGAATGCTTGGTCACCAGCCGGGGCCGTATGGGCAGCAGTTCGGTCAACCGCAGAACGCGGGCTTCGTGCCGATCATCGGTCTGGTCCCGCAGAGCTTGATCGTGAACCTCGTGGCACAGTGCCTCCAGCAGGCGCAGCTCGCCGGTCTCACGCCGCAGATCGCCGGGTCGCCCCTATCCGCCTTGACCCACCAGGGTCTCTTCGGTCATGGGCCGGGCCAGTTCGGTCAGTTCCAGCCGTTCGGCCTGCCGCAGCAGCTCGGTCAGCTCCAGCCGTTCAGCCTGCCGCAGCAGTTCGGTCAGCTCCAGCCGTTCGGTCTGCCGCAGCAGTTCGGCCTGCCGCAGCAGTTCGGCCTGCCGCAGTATGGCCAGTCGCAGCTCTGGCCCTCGCCGTTGGCGGCTCCCGGCGGCTGGGCGGGGCAGCCGCAGTATTCCGGCGCGGCGGGGCGCGGCATCGTGACCTACGCTGGCTGATGGAGCTCGTCTGACGCGGTCCGGCTCGACAGCGGGATGGGGCGGACGGCCCGGACCGTCCGCCCCATCGGAACCGTACCGTCTACCAGGAGGATCCCCCAATGGTCGATGACGCCCTCAGGCCCCCGAGCGTCGCGCCGCCGCCGACGACGCGAATCCTGCAGCAGGGCAAGCGGCAGTTCATCCTCGCTCCGCGCCGTGGAAGCCAGGCGCTCAACGCCGGCCTGCGGCCCATGTCGGCCGGCGCCGTGCGCGCCATGATCGGGCAGCTTCCCGGTCTGGAGGTCGTGCGCGTGCTGCGCCCCCGACGGGCGGTCTCTGCTTACTCGCTCGTCGCCGACGAAGCGACCGAAGTGTACGTGGTGCGAATCGATCACGACCGCGCGGAGCTGGTCAGGCAGATGCTTCCCCCGCAGCTCCTCCTCGAGGAGGACGCGGCGCTCGAATACGGGACGCCCGCCGGGCTGTCACGCCCGGCGCCGACCCGGCTCGCCTCCTGGAACCATTCCGGGGGCGTCGAGGTCCGCCAGATCCGCTTCCGGGTGATCGGCGACGGGGAGAAGCCCCTCGCCTATGTCGGCGTGAGCCTCGCCGGCGAGGGCTTCCCCCAGGAGGGACGAACGGACAAGCGGGGAGAGGTCACCCTGCCCCTGCTCACGCTGCCGGGCAAGCGGGCGCGCTCCCTGTTCGCGAGCGCGCCGAGCAACTACTGGGATGTGTACCTCACCGAGCCGGAGCTGCTGGACGGCGATATCAATGTGGTCCGGCTCCGCGCCATCGAGGAGACCCTCGTCGGGTTCCCGGAGAACTTCCGCTATGGGTGGGGACAGCGCCAGATGGGCCTCGACCGGGTCCCGGAGGCGCTCACCGGCAAAGGCGTGCGGATCGCCATCGTGGACTCGGGCGTGGACACGACGCACTTCCTGCTCCGCCACATCCGGCACGGCGTGGATCTGACGAACGGCGCCGACGCCCAGACCTGGGCGCATGACGTCGTCGGTCACGGCTCGCACTGCGCCGGCATCATCGCCGCCCATGACGAGTCGGGCAAGACGCTTCGCGGCTTCGTGCCGGAGGCGGAGATCCACGTGGTCAAGGTGTTCCCGGGCGGCCAGTTCGGCAGCCTCATCGAGGCGCTGAACTATTGCCTCGATCTCGAGATCGACGTCGTCAACCTGAGCCTCGGCAGCGTGCAGCGCTCCTTGGCGGTCGAGCAGAAGCTCGAGGAGGCCGCCCTCCAGGGGATCGCCTGCATCGTGGCGGGAGGCAATTCCGGCGGCCCGGTGCTCTATCCGGCGTCATCGCCCTATACGCTCGCGGTCGGAGCGGTCGGGCGCCTCAACGAGTATCCGGACGAGACGTGGGACGCCACCACCGTGCTGTCGAGCCTGGTCGCCCCGGACGGCATCTTCTCGCCGAGCTTCAGCTGCATCGGCCCGGAGGTGGCCGTGTGCGCGCCGGGCGTGGCCATCGTCTCCACCGTCCCCGGCGGCTTCGAGCCGCAGTCGGGCACCTCGATGGCGGCGCCCCACGTGACCGGGCTCGCCGCGCTCCTGCTCGCCCATCATCCCGCTTTCCTCGGGCCGCTGCGAGCCCGGACCCAGCACCGCGTCGCCGCCCTCTTCAACACGATCCGATCGATGTGCGTCCCCTACGGCTTCGGTCCCGGCCGCGCCGGCGCCGGCCTCCCGCGGCTCCACGGGCTCGAGCGGATCCTGCAGCCGGGTCCGGAGCGGCGGCAGGAGTTCGCGTCGTCGTTCGCGCCGTCGGCGGTCTCGAGCGCCCCGCTCGGCGCGACCATCGGCGGCCCCATGGTCGATCCGCTGTACGTGCAGGCATCGCTCGTGGCCCAGGCCTGGCCGGTCCAGGCGTTGCTCGAATCCCTGCGACGGCAGTACGGGCCCGTCTGAGCGGGTCTCCAGTCCCGCGAGAGGGTGGGCGTCCCGGCTCCGGTCGGGACGCCCACGTGCGTCCGGCGAGGCTTGACGATGACGCGAGCGCCGGGCAGGATCGTCGCCATGGCGCCACCGCCGCGCACGCACTTCTCGATGATCCGCAACTTCCATCTGGCGGATCTCTTCACCATCGCCAACGGCTTCTGCGGCGTGGGTGCCCTCTTCGAGGCCATGGGGTTTCTCACCACCCGCGACCGCCGCCAGCTCTACGTGGCGGCACTCCTGATTCCCCTGGCCTTGGCCTTCGACGTCCTGGACGGGCGCATCGCGCGCTGGCGGCACGCGGCGTCACCGATGGGGCGGGAGATGGACTCGCTCGCCGACGTGATCTCCTTCGGCGTGGCCCCGGCCGGCATCGCCTTTGCCGCGGGCCTCACCAGCCCGCTCGACCAGCTCGTCCTCATGTACTTCGTGGGCTGCGGGCTGAGCCGCCTGGCCCGCTTCAACGTCACCGCGGACGCGCTCGCCACCGAGACGGGAAAGGTTCACCACTTCGAGGGCACGCCCATCCCCACGAGCATCGTGCCCCTGGGGCTCCTGATGCTCGCCTTCCAACAGGGAGCGCTCTACCCCGTCCGCGTGCTCGGCGCGGAGCTGCACCTCCCCGTCCTGCTCTTCCTCGTCTCGGGCAGCCTGATGATCAGCAAGACGCTCAAGATCCCCAAGCTCTAGGCGCCCAGCTCGCGGAGCTCCTGGAGATGGGCGGCGTCGTGCCGGGCGGCGACCAGCACCACGTCGTCGAAGCCCAGCTCCCGGAGGTGGCGGAGTCGCTCGACGGCCACCGACCGCGGCCCGATGAGATCGAAGGGATCGTCCGGCCCGTCCGGGCTCGGCTTCTCGGCCTCGAGTCCCACGTTCACGTTGGTGAGGACGGCCCGCTTGCCTCCGAGCTTGCGGAAGCGCACGATTCCCTCGGCGATCAGGCGCCACGAGCTCCGGGCGCCTGACGCCACCCAGCCGTCGAACTCCCTGGCCGCGCGCTCGATCCAGCGGGACCCCGCCCAGGACCCGATCAGGATCGGCGGGCCGCCCGCGGCGATCGGCCACGGCGCTCCCAGCTCGGCGTCGCCGACGCGAGCGCCGGCCCAGAGCTGCCGCATGATGGCGAGGGACTCGTCGAGCTGGCGGAAGCGGGAGGCGAAGTCCACGCCCACCGCCGCGAAGTCCGCCGCCGTCGACCCCGCGCCCACGCCGAGCCGTAGCCGCCCGCCGCAGACCAGGTGCGTGGTGAGCACGCGGTGGGCCAGCTCCATCGGCCGCCGCAGCGGGACCTGCAGCACCCCCGTGCCCAGCTCGAGGCGGCGGGTGACGGTGCCGGCCACGGCGAGCGCGGTCAGCGGGTCGGGCAGGAGACGGCCGCGGCCGAGGGAGTCGAACACCCAGGCGCTATCGAAGCCGGCCTCCTCGATGCGACGGGCCGCATCCGCCAGGCTCGCCGCGTCGAGCGGCCGGCCACCCGACTCCGCGCGCGGCAGGACCATGCCGAGGCGCAGGTCGGTCACGGCGAAGCGGGCGCGCGGCGATGCAGCGCCCCCGCCGGCGGCGGCGCCTGCCGGGCCGTGGCGCTCGTCTCGAAGGTGTAGAGGAAGTTCGTGAAGCCCTCGTCATAGTCGGAGATGCCGTTCTGCCCCGTCACTCGCATGCGCGCGTCGTAGACACGGCGCATGCCGGCATCGACGCGTCCCGCGATCCGGCCCGCCGGCGGCCGCAGCGAGCCCAGCGGCTCCCGGAGCTCGGGCCGGAGCGCGGCGCGCGAGACGAGTCGCTGGAACTCCGCCTCGTCTCCGCCTGCGAGCACGCGCAGGTTGCGATAGAGCCGCTCGAAGAGCGCGGACTGGGCGAAGGCGGGCTCGGCGGACGCGACGAGCGCCTGATAGGCGAGCACCTGCGCATCCAGCTCGTTCCAGTAGCCCCGCCGGTGGCTGAATTCGTGCGCGATGATGTGCGGCTCGAGGAGGCCGACGTCCCTGAAGATGGCCACGTCGCCGGACAGGACATCGCACGCGCCGAGCGCGAACGGCAGCGCGAGACCCACCAGGGCGAAGCCGCGCACTTCCGCGCTGGTCCGCACGCGCTGCCCGGTGATGCCGGCGACGTAGTCCGTCAGATGCCGCTCGATGGCGACTGCCGCCTCGCGCCTCGGGATGCGCTCGAGGACCAGCTCGTCGTTGAGGCGGGCGGCCAGGACGGCCACTTCCCTTTCCCGAGCCTCTCGTGGCATGGGCACGAGGTGGCGCAGGTCGGCGCCGAACTCCCGAAGGAAGACGATCCGGCGGATCTTTCGCCGGTCGCGCCAGTCACGCGCCACGCTCCCCAGGTAGGCACCGAGGGTCACCGCCTGCACGATCCGCCGCCCTAGCGGGGAGGCGCGAAAGAGGACGCGGGCCACCAGCGGCGCGGCCACCAGGAGGTCCACCGGCGCCACCGGCCAGTAGGTGGCGCGGTTCGCGATGCGGATCTCTTCCACGGGGCCGGCAACGGGAGGCGCGCGCTTCGCCATGCGCGTCAGCCGCCCACGTGCGGCTTCGGGACGATGGCGGCCACACCATGATCGCGACAGAGCGCGTTGAACCGGGCGACGTCGTCCGCGAGGACCCGGTCCAGCCGGGCCAGCTCCGCCTCGACCCGGCGGCCGAGATCGTCGGTGAGGTCCCGGAGGGCCTGGGTGGGCGCGGCGTCGGAATACTCGATGAGAGTGACCATGGTGCCGATCCGGGTATTGAGCTTGGCGGGGAGCATGCGCGGGTCCTCGGAGCGCACCTGGATCAGCGCCTCCTCCACGGTGGTCAGGGTCCGCGCGAGCGTCGCCGCGGCCCCCTTGATGGCCGGTATGTCCACGCGTCCGGCCCACCCTTCCGCCTGGGCGCGCGCGTCGCGAATTCGCAGCACCTCGTCGTGCACGCGCGAGAGGAGGTCATGGGCTTTCTTCGCCCACATGTACTGCTCGCGGAGATCCGCGTCGGAGGCCGGCACCCGCGGATCCTTCAGGAGGTCGAAGCGCTGCATGAAGGTGCGGCCGTGGACGGAAAGCCGCACCTGATAGGTCCCCGGTGGGACGCGCGGCCCCGCCAGCATGTCCAGGGTGCCGCCCCGGCCCTTGTTGTCGGGGAGCCTGGTCGCGTCGGGTCCCCGCAGGTTCCAGACGAAGCGGTTGGCGCCCGCGTTCCGGGTCGGGTGCGGCTCGTCGCCCTTCGCGGGCGCCGGCGGGTCCAGCGCGGGCGTCGGCTCTTCCCCGCCGCCGCCCGCCGCCGCCGGGCTCTCCGGCGGCGCCGTGTCCTTGCGGCTCGTGAACGAGCGGAGCTCGCGCCCGTCGCCATCGAGGAACGTGATCACCACATCACCCGCCGGTGCCTCGCGCAGCCAGTAGTGCACGATCACGCCGCCGGGCGGGTTCTCGCCCGCGTCGAGGAGGCGTGCTTCCTTCTCGCCGGTGGGAGACTCCACCTGGCGATAGGCATACCCGACGGAGCCGGCCATGTTGTAGGCGACCTCGCGGTTGGGCCCCGGCTTCATCCCGTGCCCCTTGTACGCCCGCCACCGGACGGTCGGGCGGGGCGCGAAGAGCTGGGCGTCGGCGGCGGTGATCGCGTCCGCCATCTGATGCAGGGGGGAGAGGTCGTCGAGGATCCAGAACGAGCGCCCGTGGGTAGCCACCACGAGGTCGCCTCTCTTGACGATGAGGTCGTGGATGGGCGCCACCGGCAGATTGCCGCGCAGCCGCGTCCAGGACCCGCCGTCGTCGAGCGACACCCACACCCCGGTCTCGGTGCCGCAGTAGAGGAGCCCGCGGCGGGAGGGATCCTCACGGATCACGCGCGTGAACTCGGTGGCCGGCAGGCCGCCCCCGATGCGGGTCCACGTCTTTCCATAGTCGGCCGTCTTGAAGAGATAGGGGCGCGTGTCGTCGTGCTTGTAGCGCGTGGCGGCCAGATAGCAGGTGCCCGCGTCGTGCGGCGAGGGCTCCAGCACGCTGATCAGTGCCCACTCGGGCAGCTCCGGCGGCGTCACCCGCTGCCAGCTGCGCCCGCGATCGCGGGAGAGGTGGACCAGCCCGTCGTCGGTGCCCGCCCACAGCACGTCACGCTCGTGCGGCGACTCCACCAGCGCGAAGATCGTGCCGTAGACCTCGGCGCCCGTGTTGTCGTTCGTGATGGGCCCGCCCGACGGCCCCATCTTCGTCACGTCGTTGCGGGTGAGATCGTCGCTGACGACTTCCCAGCGCTGCCCGTCGTCCACCGAGCGGAAGATGCGGTTGCCCGCGATCCACAGCTCGCGCGGCTCCCAGCGCGAGTAGAACACGGGGAACGTCCACTGGAATCGGTAGCGGTGCTCGGAGGGCGGCGTGCCCATGCCGTAGCCCTCGGGCCACACGCTGATCAGGCGCTCCTGCCCGGTGCGATGGTCGTAGTGGATGAGCCGGCCCATGCCGGGCCCGCTGCCCACCGCGCCGCCCACCACGATGCTGGGCTCTCCCGGCTTCACCGCGATGTAGCCGCTCTCCCCGCCGCCCGGCTGCACCCAGTCGATCGGGGTGATGGCGCCGCGATGCGACTGGCTGGGCACGCTGATCGCCCAGTTGTCCTGCTGCGAGCCGTAGATCCGGTACGGCTGCTGATCGTCCGCGCACACGTGGTAGAACTGCGCGGTCGGCTGGTTGTAGATGGTCGACCAGGAGAGCCCGCCGTTGAAGGAGACGCAGGCGCCGCCGTCATTGCCCTCGATCATCCGCCGCGCATCGGCGGGATCGATCCAGAGATCGTGGTTGTCGCCGTGCGGCGTCGCCCACTCGACGAAGGTCTTGCCGCCGTCGATGGACTTCCACAGCGAGTAGTCCATGATCCAGACGGTGTCCACGTCGGTGGGATCGGCCACCACGTGCATGTAGTACCAGGGCCGGCCGCGCAGCCCCGCTTCCTCGCTGCCGCGCTGCCAGGTGGCGCCCCCGTCGTCGGACCGGAACAGCGCACCGTCCTCCGCCTCGACCACCGCGTACACCCGCCGCCCGTCCGCCGGCGAGACCGCCACGCCGATGCGCCCGAGCAGGCCGCGCGGCAGCCCTGGATTCCGGCTGATCTCGGTCCAGGTGTCGCCGCCGTCGGTGGACTGCCAGAGGCCGGACTCCGGCCCGCCGCTCGACATGCCCCAGGGAAACCGCTGGGCCTGCCACACCGCCGCGAAGAGGGTGCGCGGATTCCCCGGGTCCAGCGCGAGATCCACCGCCCCCGCCCGCTCGCTCTTGAAGAGGACATGCTCCCAGGTGGCGCCGCCGTCGCGCGAGCGGAACACGCCCCGCTCGCGGTTCGGCCCCCAGGCGTGCCCCAGCGCCGCCACGTACACGGTGTCCGGATCGCGCGGGTGCACGCGCACGCGGCCGATATGCCGGGTGTCTTTCAATCCGACATTTCTCCACGTGCGGCCGCCGTCGTCGGAGCGGTAGACGCCGTCGCCGTGGGATACGTTGCCGCGGATGCATGCCTCGCCGGTGCCCGCGTACATGACGTTGGGCGCCGACGGCGCGACCGCGAGGGCGCCCACCGCGGACGTCTCGAAGGCGCCGTCGGAGACGTTCTCCCAGTAGGTGCCGCCGTCGGTGGTCTTCCACACGCCGCCCGCGCAGGCGCCGAAGTAGAAGGTCGACGGCTCGGTGGGATGGCCGGCCACCGCCACCACACGGCCGCCGCGGTGCGGGCCGACAGAGCGCCAGCGGAGCGAATTGAGCGCACGAGGATCGAGCGTCACCGGGAGCAGGGACCGGGCGCTACTTGGCACGCGATCCGACGATCAAGGACTGGACCCAGCTGAGGCCGTACCAGGTGACCAGGAAGGCGGCGCACTCGAGCGTGAAGCTGTGGAACTTGTAGAAGACCTCCGCGATCAGGAAGGACGCCATCAGCGCGGGCCCTTCCTGCGCCAGCACGGTGGGGATGCCCGCCTGCCTCACGTACGAGAACATGGATTGCCTCCTTGGCGTTGAGTAGCGGTAGCAATAGCGCCCCCTCCGCCGCATGTCAAGGGCGGGCCTCAGCGCTTCTGGTACTGCTCCTGCAGCACCCGCTTGAGCGTCTTGCCCGCGACATTGCGCGGGAACTCCGCCACGATCATGACGTCGGACACTCGCTGGAACTTGGCGCCCACCCGCGCGTTGATCCACTCCGCCAGCTCGACGGCGCCGATCGGGCGGTCGGCGTGGAGGACCACCGCGGCCACCGGCGTCTCCCCCCAGCGCGGATCGGCGACGCCGAACACCGCCACCTCGAGCACCGCGTCGTGCTGGATGGCGACCTCCTCGATGTCGCGCGGATAGACGTTCACCCCGCCCGAGATGATCATGTCCTTCTTCCGGTCCACGAGGTAGAGATAGCCCTCCTCGTCCACATAGCCGAGATCGCCGGAGTGGAGCCACCCGTCCACGATGGCCTTGGCGGTCAGATCCGGGCGCTTGTAGTAGCCCTCCATCATGAGCGGGCCGCGCCCGCAGATCTCGCCGATCTCGCCCGCGGGCACGTCACGCCCCGCCTCGTCCATGATGCGCATCTCGTAGAACCCGATCGGCACGCCGACCGACCCCGCCTTGCGCACGGCGTCGGCCCGGTCCAGCACCGTCATGAACCCCTCGGTGAGCCCATAGAGCTCGTAGAAGCGGCCGGGGAGCGCGGCGTTGAGCCGGTGCTTGTACTCGAGGTGCAGCGGCGCCCCTACCGACTGGAGCATCTCGATGGAGGTGAGCCGCGTGGGATCGAAGGCCGGATGATTCAGGAGGGCAATGATCTGCGACGGCACCAGCACCAGGTGGGTGACCCGGGACCGCTCGATCTCCTCGAGCATGCGGCCGGCGTTGAAGGCCGGGTGCAGGATGTAGGTGCCGCCGAGGAACATCCAGGGCATCAGGTCCAGGAAGGCGCCGTTGAAGACCATGGACCCCGCGTGGAGGAATACGCTCTCCGGCGACATCCGGAACACCGAGGCGAACAAGGTACAGTAGCCCGCGCGGATCGCGTGCGTGTGCACGATGCCCTTGGGCTCGCCGGTAGTGCCGCTGGAATAGATGATGTTGTAGGGATCGGCGCCGGTGAGGCCGGCGTCCGGGGGCTCCCCTTCCGGGGCGGCGTCCACCAGGTCGCCATACCCGCGGTAGCCGGGGCGGGCGCCGTCGATGAGCATCCAGCGGTCGGCCCGAACACCCGGCACCTGGACCCGCGCGCGATCGAGGGGGCCCGTGAACGCCGCCGCGGAGAGGACGAGCTTCGCGTCCGAGTTGCCGAGCAGCGCGACGAGGCCCGCTTCCTGGAGCAGCGGGCTCAGCGGCACCGCCACCAGGCCGGTCTTGGCGGCGGCGCAGTACACCTCGATCTGCTCCAGGCAGTTCGGCAGCACGGTAGCGACCTTGTCGCCCTTGGTGAGGCCGGCCGCCAGCAGCGCATTGGCCAGCCGGTTCACCCGCCGGTTCAACCGGTCAAACGTGAGCCGGTGGCCCTCGAAGACCAGCGCCAGATGCTCCGGCCGGTACCGCGCGTGGCGGGCGAGAAGGGCGCCGAGATGCATGGCCTCTGATTTGACCACAATCCCGGCGGCGCTTGCCGACCCCGCGGCGGGTCCCCTATGATCCGGCGGTGACCTCTCGCCAGCTCGTCGTCGCGGGCGCCCCGGTGCCAAGCTTTGTCTACGGCACCGCCTGGAAAGAGCTGGAGACCGAGCGGCTCACGCGCCTGGCCCTGGAGGCCGGCTTCCGCGGGATCGACACCGCCAACCAGCGCCGCCACTACCACGAGGCGGGCGTGGGCGCCGCGATCGGGACCGCCATCGCCGACGGCCTCGTGAAGCGCGGCGAGCTCTTCCTCCAGACCAAGTTCACCTCGGCGGGCGGTCAGGATCACCGCCTGCCCTATGACCCCGACGCGGACGACGCGACCCAGGTGCAGGAGTCCTTCGCCAGCTCGCTGGAGCACCTGGGCGTGGAGCGCATCGACTCCTACGTGCTGCACGGGCCCTCGCGCCGGGTCGGGCTCGCCGCCTCCGACCTCGCGGTCTGGGCCGCGATGGAAGCGCTCCACGCGGCGGGCAAGACGCGCTTCATCGGGGTGAGCAATGTGGGCCTCGACCAGCTCGAGCTCCTCTGCGCGCGCGCGACCACGCCGCCGGCCTTCGTCCAGAACCGCTGCTTTGCCCAGAATGGCTGGGACGGCGAAGTCCGCGCCTTCTGCCGCGAGCGCGGCATCGTCTATCAGGGCTTCTCGCTCCTGACCGCGAACATCGGGCATCTGCGCACGCCCGCCTTCGCCGAGATTGTGAGACGCGTGGGGCGGACACCGGCGCAGGTGGTCTTCCGCTTCGCGCTCCAGGTCGGCATGCAGCCGCTCACGGGCACCACCGACCCCGCCCACATGCGGGAGGACCTCGGGGCCTATGACTTCGAGCTCTCCCCCGAAGCGGTACACCTCATCGAGAAGATCGCGGAGGGGTGAGGGGGCGGCGCGCTCAGGACAGCTTCCCCAGCGCCTCCTCGGGGATCCGCGACAGCTCCCGGAGCAACCGGCCGGCCCACCAGTAGATGTTGCGCTCGCGCACCGCCTGGCGCATGCGAACCATCCGGATGCGCTGCTCCTCGGCGGGCATCGTCACCGCGGTCCGGATGCTCTCCGCGAGCTCGTCGAGATCGTAGGGGTTGACGATCAGGGCATCGGTGAGCTCCCGGGCGGCGCCGGTGAAGCGGCTCAGCACGAGGACCCCCCGCTCGTCCTCGCGGGTGGCCACGAATTCCTTGGCCACGAGGTTCATGCCGTCGTGCAGGGAGGTCACCATGCAGAAGTCGGCGTGCCGGTACAGGGGCACGATCTCGGCGTGGTCGTGGTGCCGATCCAGATAGAGGATGGGCTTCCAGCTCTTGGTCCCGAGCCGCGTATTGATGCCCTCCACGGTGTCCTCGACCTCGCGCTGGAAATCCTGGTAGCGCTTGATGAGGCTCCGGCTGGGCGAGGCCACCTGGACGAAGGTCACGCGCCCGCGGTACTCCGGATAGCGTTCGAAGAAGCGCTCGAGCGCGCGGAAGCGCTCGACGAGCCCCTTCGTGTAGTCCACGCGCTCCACGCCCACCCCCAGGAATTCGATCGACGACAGCCCGAGGCCGGCGAGGACCTCGGCGCGGGTGCTGACGGGCACATCGAGGGGCTCGGGCGCGACGCTGATGGGGAAGGGCTTCACGTGAGTCACCCGCTGCCCGCGCGTGACCGAGAAGTGCTCCCAGTCCACGCGGCACTCGATGGCGCGCTCCACCGTCTCGAGGAAGTTGTTGCAGTGGTACTGGGTGTGGAAGCCGATCAGGTCGGCGCCGAGCAGGCCGAGCAGGATCTCGTCCTGCCAGGGGCAGATGCCGAAGGCCTCGAAGTTCGGCCACGGGATGTGCCAGAAGATCGCCACCCGGGCGTCCGGCCGGGCCTCCTTCACATAGGCGGGGAGTAGCGCGAAGTGGTAGTCCTGGATCAGCACCAGCGGGGCCTCTACCCCGTCCATCTCGTCGATGAGGGCCAGGGCGAACTTCCGGTTCACCGCCTTGTAATGCTCCCAGTCCTCGGGGCGGAACTGCGGGCGAGTGTGGACGATGTGGCAGAGGGGCCACAGGCCCTCGTTGGCGAAGCTGTAGTAGTAGCCGTGCTCCTCTTCCGGCGTGAGCCACACGCGGCGGAGCGTATAGCGGGGATCGTCGACGGGGACGCCGAGGCGCCCCCGCTCGTCGGCGGTCTCGCGATCGGCGTTGCCGCTGCCATGGGCCACCCACACGCCACCGCACGCCCGGAGCACCGGATCCATGGCCGTCACGAGCCCGCTCGCCGGAGTCTGGGCGATGATCTTGCCGTCCTTCGACACGTGGGACACGGGCTCCCGATTCGAGACCACGAAGATGGGCCCGCCGACCTGGAGGTTCACGAACTGCTTCAGGCGCTCCTCCGTCCACACCGACTCCCCGCTCAGGCGGAGCGCCGCTTCCTGCTCGGCGGCCTCCTGCGCCCGGTAGAGGCGCCGGGCGAGGCCGGACACCTCGAGGGCCAGCGGGCCGAACAGCCCGGCGTCGGCGGCCTCGGGCGGAGGGCCGGCGCGTCCGGTCTTCAGCGCCTTCGTCCACTCCGCCATCTTGGCCATCGGCCGCGTGACGGAAAGGCGCAACAGGAGCACGGTGATCCCCGAGAGCACCACCGCCAGGACCACGAAGCGGAGGGCGTTCTGCCGCCAGAGCGCGCGCTCGGCGGCGGCGAGCTGCGAGGCGTCCAGGATCACGGCCAGCGCGCCGATGGGGCGCTCGTTCCGGTCGATCGGCGTGGCGTAGACGTAGGCGGGGCGCCCATCGATCTCCCGGAAGCCGTACCGGATCGC
>Ga0137403_10000835_pt1 | contig 39543 bp, 29 predicted proteins | sample CZOMad2_1_16fung_FD_122057 | JGI IMG/M metagenome (GOLD analysis project Ga0137403, IMG submission 122057) | Vadose zone soil fungal communities from Angelo Coast Range Reserve, California, USA - CZOMad2_1_16fungal (Hybrid Assembly) | ecosystem: Environmental > Terrestrial > Soil > Vadose zone...
GGGTGACACGGAAACTTTCCTGCACGAGTTCAGGTCCTTCTGTTTTTGGGCCGCCGAGCAGCGCATTTAGCAGTTCAATTTCAGAAAGTCCGCCGAAGAGCGGGAGGATCATTGGTTGAATGGACAGGTAATCGCCCCCGGATGTGAGCGCGTCTCCCCAGGATTCGAGATAATGCGCAAGCGGAACGTGCCATTGGCTCAGGGCTGAAGTGGCGTCCTCGTGATAACCGAGTCGGACAATTTCCGGCACCTTTTTTTGCAGATCAGCCCAGTCAAGCGGCAGCTTGGTCTCGCGATCCTGCACCAAACCGCGCTTTGCGTTGTAAACCGGATCACCGCCGAGAATGAACAGTTGCTTAATCCGTCCATCGTTGATGTCCAACGCGAGTTGGGAAATGTCTATCGTGCGGGGATTCTGCGGCACCTGCCGGACGATCAGCGTCTGTCCGAGATTTTTTAGCGCGGCGTTGATTGCGTAAACGAGTAATTGGACTGGGGCTGGCTGATTGGGGCCGGCAAGCACCAAACTTGCGCCTGGTTTTGCTAGCAGATCATTCGCCGCCTCGCCAAGCCATTGCTCATCGAAGCTTGTTCCGACTGCCGGATTTTGCAGATTTCCGACGACCGCCCCCAGGCCACCATCGTTCGTCGCGCCTAGAATCTTTTGTGCAAGCGCATGCGCGAACGCAGCAATTTGGCTCGCCGGACAACGCAGCCGGTGGTCCGCCATCGCACCGGTGAGCGTAAAGTGATTCTCAACGACGTAGAGCCGATTCATGCTGTCTTTCGAAGAATTCACTCTTCGCCGCGAGGTGAATGCGCGCACCGATTCGAGATCGCCCTGCCCGCAATCGAGAAAATCGCTGTCCAACGCAAGAATTACGTCCGCGCGATCCAATTTCGGAACGAGCCGTGTGCCACGCCCAAATGCGCTTTGCGCAGTAGTTGCGTGTTCCTGACTCAGGAGCGGTTCATAAACGCACCAGCGCATGCTCGGAAATGTTTTTTCCAATTCAGCGCGTAATCGCTCGCGCGTCGGCGAATTGATCTCGCCAACAAGGAACGCAAGACCGTCGCCGTGTTGGCTGGTAAGCGCCTTGCGAACTGTTCCGAGGTACGTGTCAAACTCGGCGCGATTGCTCGTTTTTCCTTTATGAACGAATCGTTGCGAGCGCGACGGATCGTATAGATCGAGAATTGACGCCTGAACAAAAGTGTCGGTCGCGCCCCCGCTTGCCGGATGCAACGGATTGCCTTCCAATTTGATCGGGCGACCGTCAACCGTCGTCGCGATCAGCGGAATTGCCCCGGTACGTCGGGGCATCGCTGTCGCGTAATAGAGAAATTTTCCGGGAATGGTCCACTCGACGTTCTTGGTGAACGGAACGAGATGCATTTCCGGGCGTCGACAACTCGTCAACCCAACGCCCGCCAACGCCATTGATGCGCTCATCAATTTCAAAAAGTCGCGTCGCGACCACTCGTCGCCGTTCAGCTCTGCGGCGCCTGCGGGAAATTCGCGTTCCAACCATTGACGAAATTCAGGCGTATCGCTCAGTTCGCCCAGGCCGCGCCAGTAATGCTTTCCATCTAATGGCTCCGGCGGATGATGGAAGACGCGTTTCATCGGTGGCACCCCTGACAATTTGTTGGCGGGCTAATATTCCAGCGCTCTTTCAACGTCTCGCCAATCTCGGTTTGAGTGAGCTTTTTCTTCTTGGACAAATCGTCGCTCACATCCCTTGGTTGGCCGTATTTCGCCACGAAGTCCGCCGGTTTCACGTCGTCGGGCTTCCAATCAAGGTTAAAAACCTCGTCTTCAGGACGCAGAAAATTTTCTGGATTTCTGTGGCATTCGAGGCACCACGCCATGCTGTGTGGTTTGGCCAGATAAACCACCGGCATATGATTAACCGGCCCGTGGCAACTGAAACAACTTATGCCGCGGTTCACGTGCGCCGCGTGATTGTAATAAACGTAATCGACCGTGCGATGGATCCACACCCACTCGACCGGATCGCCGGTTTTCCAACTCGCGCGCACCGGCTCCAGCTTCGGGTTGTCCTTTTGCACCTGCGTATGGCAGTTCATGCAGGTCTGGGTATTGGGCACATTCGACTGCGCCGCCATCTCCACGAAACTGTGACAATACCTGCAATCCATTCCCAGCTGTGTAACGTGAATGTCATGTGGAAAAGGCACCGGCTGGATCGGTTGATAGCGGACTTTGGTGTATTTTGGTGTGACGTAATACCACGTGGCGCCGGTCAATCCACACACGAGCAGGATGCCACAGACCACGAGCTTGATCGGCACCCAATTCGTCCACCGTGGAAAGAAATTTGCCATAGTCAGGAACTATCCGGTTCAGACGCTGCAAAGGGTTAAGGTTAATCGCTTGTCCGAGGAGTAACGGATTCTATAAATGGGCTGCGGAAGGGCAAAATAAATTTCAGTACTCATGTCGATCCAAAATTGCGTCGCGCGATCCGATCACGTCAAAACTTCGGCAACGCGTCAAGCCCAGAAGTCAGGATCGTCTCGAAGTTTTGCAGGCGAAGCTGTCGGTTTGCCACAGAAAAGTAAATAAGATGAAAAGACCTCGAGCGGCGCAACGGTTGTTTCTCTGGCTTGCCGCATCTTCTGTGGCCGATTTCACCATTCTCTCGCAGGACATCATGAAATCCCGGAAGGAGAAATCCTAAAGACCCCGCTGCGAGATGACAATCATCGGCGGCGAAGTCGTCTTCGAATCCGGAGAATAACGTTTGGAACGACACGCTCCGTGATTTTTTCGCTGTCGTGAGAGCTTCAGAGAAACGGAAGCGGAACCACTGTGACTGAGATCGCGTTCGGCTTTTGCGCGGGCGAATCTGCTGCCACGAGCGCATCTAATTTCGTGCCCGCGTTGTTGAAGCCGCGTTTCACATATCCGAGCGCGATTTGTTTTCCCAGTCGGTTGCTGTGCGTTGCACTTGTGATCCAACCGACCTCTCTCGCGTCAGTTGAAGGAGCGAGAAGTTTCATTCGCTGCTGGAGCGGAACATCATCCAGCGAAATCAACCCGCATAAGCGTTTGTTGGTTTGGCCTGACATCTTAATTCGCGAGATCACTTCCTGGCCAATGTAGCAGCCCTTTTGGTAATCGATCGTGCGTTCTTCCAGATTGGCTTCAATCGGGATAATGTCCTCTGTCAGCTCCAAACCCCAGCGGGGAATACCTTGCTCGATTCGCATCACCTCGGCGGCGGCAGAATCGAGAAACGAAAATGTCGTGGACAATCGTTCAGCATCGGGCCTTGTCGGCTCGCTCCATATGTCCCAACCTAAGTCGGCAAAACGGCGCGCGGAAACAATCCGCCCAAACTCTGGCGCCGGTGATTCTTCTGCCAAAACGTGAAACAGCGAGAATTGGTCGGTGACATCCTCGATCTGAACGTCGTCGGCGATGACATACCGCTCCAGCCTGGCTTGCAATGTTTGTCGAAGGTCCGGCTCAGCATCCAACAGAAAGGAATCACCCTGTGCAGCCATAAAAATGTGCGCATTCACTTTGCCTTTGGCGTTGAGCAGGCATGCCTCGATCGCAATTGTTTCGCTCGCTTTGCGCAAATCATTCGTGATTTGCCCGTTGACGAATCGAAAACGATCCGTCCCAGTAATGCGAAGTTTCGCGCGCGCGGAGAGATCGAGAAACCTGGCCTGGCCGGCTTGGGACGGCTGGGTCATTCTTGCCCAGACGAGAGCCGGCTCAGAAGTTGTTTGAGAAAGCCACGGCGGGATCGCGTCGTTGTGCCAGCCGCTGCGATACCTGTCTCTCCGAAAGCGAGCACAGCCTGGGGTGAATCCGCGACGCCCGCATCTTCTGGTCCCAGCTTTTTCGCCTCGGATTCTGATGGGCCAATGATCGGTTCCCCGGCGTCGGCTTGCTCCCTCGGCTCTTCCGTGTGCGGTTCCTCGTAAGATGCTGGCACCGAGTCGTGCAAATATTTGCGCGCAACGGACGAATAATCGTCATCTCCGTGCCCCCACTGCATTTGCTCAACCAACTGGTCGCCCGCAGCGGCGGTCACGCCGAGGTCCAGGTAATGCGATAAAGCAATCTGACTGGCGAGCTGGATGTCCTTTAGCATGTGTTTAACAGAGAATTGCGGCTCAAAATCGCGACTAAGAACTTTGGGCAGCTTCATCGCCAGCGTTCCGGAGTAACTGGCATTGACGCGCATCGCCTCGACAAATTTCTCCAGCGGCACCCCTAATGCTTGGACCAACGCAATAGCCTCCGCAGCCGCCTGCACGCTTGCGGCAGTAATGATATTCGTTGCGATCTTGATGGCGCTCGCCTGGCCGACAGCTCCGATGTGGACGATCTCTTTGCTGCTCGCCTCAAGGATCGGGCGCGCTTCCCGCAACGCCGCATCGGTTCCACCGACGTAGTAAACCAGCTCGCCTTTTTCGGCTGCGGGTTTGCTCCCGGTAAATGACGCCTCGACGAACCGCGCTCCTCGACGCTCGACGATTTCCGCCGCAGCACGCATTGAATCCGGAGCGACCGTTGAATGGGCAAGGACGAGGTGGCGCGGCGTGAGGCTTTCGCTTAGCCGCTTAACGGTCTGCAACAGAGCTTCGTCGTGGGACACAAAGATCTGGATGTAATTGCAAATCCCTGCCAGTTCTGCAGGCGAACCGACAAAATTTGGAACAGGCCGCGGCGACCGGTTCCAAACAAAAACGGGAAACCCTTTGTGGCGAAGATTCCCGACCACTGCGCGACCGATGATCCCAAGGCCGATCACCCCAATGTTCTTATGCGTTCGATGGGACATAGATGCGAGGCGCTCCATTCACGCGGGAATTCACGATCAGACTGCCGGGAAACATGGCAACAGGCAATGCCGAAATTCACAATGAACGGGCAGAGCGCTGTGACGATGCGCACCTTGTGCGGGGCTATCATTCATTTTAGCGCGAATTCAGACAGGTAATACAAGGCGACGGACCCGACAATCTGAAGGCTTTGCGCGCTGATCTTGTCCATCGTGTCATCGACTGTATGCCACCAGGGATAGTCAAAATCAATGATGTCGATCGTCGGAATACCGATCGCGTTTAGCGGTACGTGATCGTCGATGAGCTCCCGGCCCAAGTAGGTGAAATAATTTCGCAACTTAAGCGCTTCGGCTGCGGCAAAAATATCTCGCGCAATCTCGGCAGGGGAATTTGTGGGAAGCGTGATGCCGAGAGACCGGTCGCCTACCATGTCGAACAACAACCCGCCGCGAAATTGCTTCCCGCCGCCTTGAAGTTGCCTCGCAAAATAGCGGCTTCCGTACAAACCATCTGTCTGAGAAAACTGCTCGAAGGCTTCTTCACCATCAAAAAACACGAGTTCAATTTTCCTGGCCAGATTCGGATGCAGTCCAATAACCCGAGCTAATTCCAGTAGCAGTCCCGTGCTGGAGCCGCCGTCGTTGGCTCCGACAAACTGAATCGTGTCGAACATTTTTGTGTCGTAATGCGAGCACAGTAAAAACGACGGAGACGCTCCCTTTTGCGGGCCGGAAAATTGGGCAATCAAATTTACGAACTGGATCTTGCCCTGCGGAGTGTCGTCACTGAATGCCTGACGCGTCACCTGCCAGCCGGACCGACGAAGTTCATCCTGAATGTAATCTCTGGATTTTTCGATAGCTTTGGATCCAGTGGGGCGCGGTCCGAAATCGACGAGCCGTTGAACATGAGCAAAGGCTTTCTCGCCGGAGAATTCCTCCCAGATCTTCGCCGGCGCTGCGCGCAGCGAGTTGCAACAAACAATGGGAATGAGGAGCAGAATCGGAGCCAAAACGCGCTGTTGTAGCCGGGATCGATGATCCCGGCCGGCATTTAGCACACGGGAAGCGGCATCACGGATGCCGGCTACAATATGAGCGGCTCGATTCACGAATTAACGGCTTAACCACGGAGCGCGGCGAACAACGCACTGCTCAACTTTCCACCTCTGGCAGCCCCACAGCAGTAACGATGCGCTGGAGATCGTCCGTTCCGTAGTACTCAATTTCAATTCGTCCGCGTTTGTCTCCGTGATGAATGGTGACGTGCGTCGCCAGATGTTGTTGCAAGCGGTTCTGCAAATCTTCCACTGCCGTTGCCGTAGCGGTCAGTTCGGCCGCCACGCGCCGGGACTTTCGCCGTGACCGTCCGATCCCGAGCAGTCGAGCGACCAGGCGCTCCGTGGAACGCACCGTGGCATTGCGCCGTAAAACTGTTTCCGCAGCGAGTAGTTGTTCGTCGGAAGCTTTTAGTGCCAACAGCACCTTTGCGTGACCGACCGAAAGCAAATTCTGAGCTAGCCAGACTTGCACCTGTGGATGCAGATCCAAAAGCCGCAGCGCATTCGCTACTGCCGCCCGGCTGCGCCCGACCTTGAGCGCGATGTCCTCCTGGCGCATTCCAAATTCATTAGCCAACCTGGCGTAACCCTGAGCTTCTTCGATTGGGTTTAGGTCCGCGCGCTGCAGATTTTCAATCAAGGACAACTCGAGCACCTCCAGATCGTTGGCAGTGCGAACTATCGCGGGCACGGTCGCAAGGCCGATTTCCTGTGCCGCGCGCCACCGGCGCTCCCCTGCGATGAGTTCAAAACGCGCGCCCAGCTGGCCGGCGCTGGACGGGCTCCCCGTGGCGAGGCGGACGATGAGCGGTTGAATGATGCCGTGCTGCCGAATCGAATCGATCAGTTCCTGCAACGCTTCGCGCCCAAAATCCTTTCGCGGCTGCAACGTGCTCGGGACGATACTTGCCAAGCTAATTTGGTGCACTCTCTCGCCCGATTCGGCGACATCCGTGCTCGCGGCGATGGAAGGCGTGCCAATCAGCGCGCTAAGACCTTTACCCAGACCAGACCGTGCCATGCGTCTCAGGCTACCGGAACAGCCTAATCAAGGCAAACAGCAATCCGGGCGAGCCCGGCGACGTGAAATTTCGAGGTTGGAGCTCTGCAACACGTTGTAGCCGGGATCGGTGATCCCGGCCGGGTATGAGGACATTTCAAGACCGGCATCACCGATGCCGGCTACAACCGCGCCCACAGAGACTCGCCCGTCCAATCCTCCAATCACCCCCCCTTAAAAAAAATAAAAAAAAGTTATTGACACTAAAAACCGAAATTTGGTATCAACGCAGCATGGCTCCAAAACAGACACGGGACTTTTGCCCGGTACGGTTCTTTGTCTGTTCGGACCCCTCTGACCCAAACAAACCAAAATAAACCCCACCGGGAAAGAGAAAGAACACATCTCATGTATTCATTGATTCAACTTAAAACGTTAGTTTCGTGCGGACGAGATCCGGCTCGCTCGCTGCCTTTACGGCGCGGGTTCCTTCTCATCCCGCTTATTGTGGCGTGCTTTGCGTTTTTACCACAAATGCAAGCAAATATGCTACCTCCCCAGATCGACAACTCAGGTACGGACGTGGACGGGTGCTATCCCAATTTCGCGACAGCGGAAGGGTGCGAACCTCTTGACGGCTTCGCGCTTACCGGTCTTGGAAGCACAGCAATTGGTTGGAGAGCGCTCTTTTTTAGCGGTGGCAGCTTCTGGAACACCGGCGTTGGCGCTGGAGCGCTGGCCATCAACACCGGGGATGAAAATACCGCCACTGGCGCGGGAGCACTGTTGATTAACCTCGGTGCCTCTGGAAATACGGCCTATGGAGCGTTCACGCTATTCCAAAATCAACTCGGCTTTGGTAACACTGGCGTTGGTGATCAAGTGCTCTTCAATAATGACATAGACACACTCGGCTTTGCCAACAGAAATACGGCAGTTGGCCATTTTGCGATGACTCTTAACGTTGATGGCGCTGTAAACACCGCCGTTGGTGCTGGTGCGCTCTTTTTCAACCAGGTCGATGGCATCACCGCCGTGGGTGCTGATGCGCTCGGCGAGAACTTTCTCGCTGTCGAGAACACCGCCGTGGGTCGCAACGCGCTCGCGAATAATGACTTCTTCGGAGGCGGCTTTGGCAACAACAACACAGCAGTTGGCTTTGAGGCGCTCGAACTGAATACTGATTCCTTTAATAACACCGCCGTGGGTGCCGAGGCGCTCCTGGCCAATGACTCCAGCGATGCCGGCACTGCCAACAACAACACGGCAGTTGGCTGGCGGGCGCTCCTCAATAACGTTAATGCCGATCATAACAGTGCCATGGGGTCCCTCGCGCTCCTCTTTAATGACGCCGGCGGATTGGGCACGGGCACGGACAACACGGCCGTTGGCTTTAGCGCGCTCCGTGAGGGCATTAATGCCACTGGACTCACCGCCGTGGGTTCCGGTGCGCTCGAGAATAATGACTTCTTTGGAGCCGGCCTTGGCAACTTCAACAGTGCTGTCGGCGTCAATGCGCTCTTTGGTAACGTCGACGGATTCAGCAACAACGCTTTTGGCGGGGACGCGCTTGAGTTTAATACTATTGCCGCTTTGAACACCGCTGTGGGTGATGCCGCGCTCGCGCTTAATGACGCAAGCGTAAACGGCGTTGCCAACTTCAACACGGCAGTTGGCGCTTTGGCGGTCGAGCTCAACATTGATGGCAGTTCAAACAACGCGGTTGGAGCTGGTGCGCTCTTTTTCAATGATGGGACCGCGTTCGCCGGGGCGGGATCGTTTAACCAGGCCATGGGTGTTAACGCGCTGGTGCTTAACGTCCAGGGCTTAGCAAACGTAGGCATCGGTGACGCAGCACTGGGCAACGCTGACGCTTCTTTTAACACGGCCGTGGGCTTCAATGCAGGACAAGGCCCGGTCGTTCTCGGCGAGGACATTTACCTCGGCGATTCCGCTGGCACGTTGGACCTCAACGGTGTTGCCATCGGGGACGAAGCCCAGACGACACGCATCGGTAGCGTGTTTACAGAGGGGGGGCTCGCTGGCGCGGGGAGATGCTTCATCGGTGGTATCCGCAACAACGGCCAGGTCTGGAACGGCGTCACCGTTTGTCAAGTTACTATAAGTATCTTCGGCCAGCTTGGCGTCGATTGTGTTAACCCGAACAACCCGGGCAATCCGGGCAATCCGGGTTTTAACGCACCTGCGCCTACCGTACCACAACGTAGCGCACCTCAACCTCGTAGCGCACCGCAAGCTCCCACGCGCCCCCAATTCCAAGCTATGAATGACAAAGTTGAGAAGTTGCAGGCAACTGTCGCGCAGCAACAGAAACAAATAGAGCTTCTCGTAACCCAGCTCTGGGAGCAGGCCGCTCAAATCCAAAAAGTGAGCGCCCAGCTTCAAGTGAACCAACCTGCGCCGCAAGTAGTCGCGAACAAACCGTAGATTCTGCAGCCGCGGTCGTTGACCGCGGGCCGAGATCAAAAGAGCCGTCACGCTTTATCAGCGTGGCGGCTTTTTGTTTCGCAAAACATCCTTCGAATCTTATTTTTTGAAGATTTCGACAATGTTTTCCGTGTCGATGCGAACCGCGTCGGTTTCGCCAAGGAAGAAAATGATATGAAAATCTCTTGGCGCGCCAAACTCTCGTGGGTCGTTGAACGAGTACTGCGCGCCATTCGACAAGCGAACTGGGAACGATCGGAAAGGCTGCCGCTCTATGAGATTTTTTATCTCACTAAATCTCATTGGAGACCACTTTACACGGTCAGCCGAGCATCGTTACCGTTACCGAAAAAAGGAATCTCCCTACCCCGAAAGCTCTCGGGGCTCTCGCCGTCAGCCGTTAGCCCCACGGCCCAGCTCAAAGAGCAGGCCGCGCAAATCCAAAAAGTGAGCGCACAGATCGAAGTGAACAAACCTGCGCCGCAAGTGGTCGCGAACAAACCGTAAATTCTGTAGCCGCGGTCGTTGACCGCGGCCCGAGATCGACGATCTCGGCTACAGTAAAGAAGCCGCCACGGTTTCGCGTGGCGGCTGTTTGTTTTTGGTTCGCGCGCTTCGCCCTGTTGAAGCGCGTCTTGGAACGGTCGGAAAAATTCGCGTAGAAACGATAAGGCCGCAGAGGTAGCGCCAGTGCTCGTACATCCAGAGCCAGGGCGCCGGATTCTTTCGCACGTAAGGTTGAAACGAATTCCAACAGGCCTGGGCGGTCTCCTGATGCGTCATCTCACCAGGCGCTCGTCGCTCCAGGCGCAGGGTCGCATTGCATCCATAACGCGCTCACTTAATCGCTGGTAGAGATGCTCGTCCATCATTGGGGCACTGGCGTTATTGGCCATCTTCGCCAAATGTCCAGCGGTTTCGGCGTGGTCAGGTGGAGACGGTGGTGGTGAGACCGCCAAATTTCCCAACACCGCAGGCGCGTTAAGTTTCGTTTGACTATTCGATGGCCTTTCGTTTCTTCCTCGGAATTACGGAAGATCAGTTACAGTTTACTCCTGATATGAAAAAACTTTTTGTCCTCTCGATGCTCATCTCTTTTGCGATGATTTGCTCCTGCCAAAAACAAGATTCGGCCGCTGAACGACAACTTGCTCAACGCAAGACGGAGCTGGACGCCCGGGAGAACGCATTAGATGAAAGAGAGAAAGCATTGGCCGAAAGAGAAAAAGCCACAGCGATCGCCCGCCCGATCCTCCCCCGCACGATTTCCCCCAACGTTCAGTCGCCGGGCCAGGTTCGCGACGCCGGGCAGCCGAAAATTGATCCCGCGCAGGCAAGAGCTGAAAGAGACAAGAGATTACAACAGCTTCCCGCAGACATTAGGGCCATAATGCCCAACCCCTCGGGGATGAACGCTCCATCAGAGGCGCGCATGCAAGAGCGACTCGCTGAAAGACAGCGTAAGCTCGAAGAACTACAAAAAATGAGGTCTGGCGCGGCAGCACCGCCCGCGGTGCAGGCTAGTACGCCAACTTCGTTGGCAACATCACCTGCGGCGGAGGCTACTTCGCCGTCTCCGTCGCCTACGCCGCAGTAAGTCCGAGGCGGTAATTACGCGCGTCGGCCAAAATTGACCGGCAAATTCGCGGGTTGTTCTGCGAGATCCCGAGCGTATTGGAGCGTGTCGACGGAACCGACGTTCTTGTCGCGCCGGATTGCTTTGAGTCTCGGAAAACGCGGTGCCAGTCCCACTGGCGTGACGCGTGCTGGGCTGGATTGAATTGAAAGCCACCTCGAGCACCATATCCGGTTTCACTTTACGATAGCCAAAGGGGCGTTGACTGCGCGATGTTGTAGCCACGGTGCTGTGTCGCCGTGCCCGGGAGTGGTGCCACCAAGCGCGCCTCGACATAGCGAGGCGGCGACAACGACGTCGGCTACGTCGTGCCGAGGGACAACGCGTTCCACCGGTCGCGGCCGGAGTTGTATTGCGCTTATACGCGGCTCGTCTGCGCTTGCGCCTGATTCGTTCCTCCGAGATGATGCAGGGCATGCCCGCGACCCTTGAGCACACCGGGACAAACATGATCACGCCGCGTTCCGCTTTCATTCTGCGGTTCGTCAGCACGATCGCGCTTTGGACGATCGCGCTGCTGATCATGTTCTCCGGGTACGAGATCTTGTTTTGGCTGTTGATCAGCGTGTTCGGAATGATCGGACTGCTGGAATTTTACCGGATGCTCGATCACAAAGGCCTTCCGAATTTCAAAATCACCGGAATGATTTGCGGCGCCGTCCTGCTGGCCGGCAGTTTTTATTATTTTTCCAAGATTGGTCCCACAGGATCGTATGACTTCGAAGTCGCCGTTCTGCTGTTTTTTCTGCTCACTGTGTTTGGACGACAAATGTTTGCTCGTCTGCGCCATGATGAACCGCTGCAAACGATGGCCTACACGTTGTTCGGTCTTCTTTACGTGCTTTGGCTTTTCAATTTTATTACCAAAATCGTTTATCTGACGCCGCGTTCGAGCAGCGGCCAATTAACCGGACAGTTCTACGTCATGTACCTGATCGCGGTCACAAAATTCGCTGATATGGGCGCCTATCTCACCGGGAGCGCGATCGGCCGGCATCTGATGGTGCCGCATATCAGCGGCAAAAAAACGTGGGAAGGTTTTTTTGGTGCGATTGTTTTTGCGCTGCTGTGCAGTCTAGCCCTGTTTAAACTGATGCCTGGCCATTTGCCGGCGCTAACCTGGACGCATGCGACTATCCTCGGGTTGCTGCTTGGACTTGCCGCAGTGCTCGGCGACTTGGCTGAGTCAATCATCAAGCGCAGCACCGACGTAAAGGATTCGGGAAATTTGCTCCCGGGAATTGGCGGAGCGCTCGACCTTTTGGATAGCCTGCTTTTCACCGCGCCGCTCTTGTTTTTCTACCTGCGACTCGTGATTCGCGTGACATAAAGATTTTCTGACAGAATGAACAGAATTGAGGAGACACCGGAGACTTATGATCTATGTGGCCAAATAATTGGTCTGGCGATGAAAGTGCACTCGACTCTCGGTCCCGGTTTCCTTGAATCCGTTTATCAAAACGCACTGATCTGGGAGTTGCTGAAAAGCGGATTTAGAGCCGAAGCGGAGAGACCGATCAGCGTGCGATACAATGGACAGATCGTTGGCGCATTCACGGCTGACTTATTGGTAAACGACTCGCTGATTATCGAGCTTAAGGCAATTCAGTCGCTCGCCAAGGCACACGAAGTTCAGCTTGTGAATTATCTTGTGGCGACCGGAATCGGCGAAGGGTTGCTCTTAAATTTTGGAGCCGAACACCTGGAGTTTAAGAAAAAGTTCCGCGTTCCAAAACAGGAGCTCGTGGCTCTGTAAAGCATTTTGTTAATTCTGTTCATTCTGTCGAAAAAATGAAACGTAAACGAGTCGTTGTCCTAGGCGCGACGGGCTCGATCGGCGAGAGCACGCTGAAAGTGGCACGGGATATTCCGGAGCGGATGGAGATCGTTGGCCTGGCCGCGAATAGCAACGCCGAAAAACTCGCTGCGACGGCGAATCAAACACGCGCGCAATTTGTTTGTCTCGTCGATGAAACGAAGATTGATATCCTCCGGTGCGCTCTCGAGTACGAGCCACGAATTTTCACTGGCGAAACCGGACTACGAGAGATCGCCTGCCTGACCGACGCGGACATGGTGCTCGTGGCGATCGTTGGCACGGGCGGCTTGAGACCAGCGCTCGCTGCTATTGAGGCTGGCAAGAATCTCGCAGTGGCCAGCAAGGAAATTCTGGTCATGGCTGGCGAGATTGTGATGCGCGAGGCGCGCGATAAGGGCGTGAATGTGTTGCCGGTGGATTCCGAGCACAATGCAATCTTTCAGTGCCTGGAAGGCAAAAGCTCTTCGGACGTCCGCCGAATCATTCTCACGGCATCTGGTGGACCCTTCAGGGAAACCGCGCGAGCGGATTTCGATTCGATCACGCCAGAACAAGCGCTAAAGCATCCGACTTGGAACATGGGCCCGAAGATCACAATCGATTCTGCGACGCTGTTCAACAAAGGCTTGGAAATGATCGAGGCGCACTGGCTTTTCGGTGTCGAGATGGACTGCGTCGAGGTAGTCATCCATCCGCAGAGCATCGTCCATTCCATGGTCGAGTTCACAGACGGCTCTACGCTGGCGCAATTGAGCTATTCAAACATGTGCTTCCCGATTCAATACGCGGTGACATGGCCAGATCGTGTCCCAAACACGCTGCCGCCCCTCGATTTCTCGAAATTATCAAAGCTGGAATTTTTCACTCCGCGGTATGAGGACTTTCCCGCGTTGAATCTGGCGCGTCGGGCTGGCGAGACGGGCGGCGCATTACCCGCTGTGATGAATGCCGCGAACGAAATCGCGGTCGCAGCATTTTTGGAGCGGCGCATGCGTTTTCCGGACATCTGGCATGTTGTCAAAGAAGTAATGAACCGGCACACGGCCGTTGCGCACGCAGATCTCGATGCCATATTGCAAGCCGATCAGTGGGCGCGCAATGAAGCGCAGGGATGCGTCAAATCGCTAAATCGTTAAGAGAGTTGCAACGGCAGAGGCGATGGCGTGTCCAATGATGACCAGATCACTGATCACTAGTCACTAATGACAACGCTCCTGCACATCGTCCGTTTTATCTTCGTCCTGCTCGAGGTTCTAATCCTGTTCAACGTGCTGATTGTCGTCCACGAACTGGGACATTTTCTGGCCGCGCGCTGGCGAGGGCTCTACATAGAAAAATTCGGCGTCTGGTTCGGCAAACCGCTCTGGAAAAAGACAATCAACGGCGTGCAATACTCGCTCGGATCGCTTCCGTTCGGCGGCTTCGTCGCGCTCCCGCAACTGGCGCCGATGGATATCATCGAGGGTAAGGCGGATTTGGACCGTGCTAGACTGCCAAAAATTTCCGCACTCGACAAAATCATCGTAGCGATCGCAGGGCCATTGTTCAGTTTGCTTCTGGCGGTGTGTTTTGCCGGCGTTGTCTGGGCCGTCGGCCATCCGGTGGGTGAAGCGGATTCAACGACTGTGATTGGTTATGTCATGCCCGATTCACCGGCGCAGAAGGCTGGGTTGAAACCCGGCGATAAAATCCTGTCAGTGGACGGCAAACCAGTCAGGCGGTTTCTCGGGATGAACGACAGCGTGGCCTGGGACGTGGTGCGAAGCGAAGGCGACAAAATCGCGGTGAAATTCGAGCGAGATGGCAAGGTGCAAACAGTCTGGGTGGAGCCTTACAAAGCGGAGACCCGCGGATGGCGCAGGAAAAGTGTCCGCCAGCTGCTCGTCTACCCGGCAGAGACGCCGATCATTGCCAAAGTGGAGCCGAACACGCCGGCTGCGGCGGTTGGGCTGCATTCAGGGGACATCATTCGGGGATTCAATCAAACACCGATCTACAATCCTATCGCGTTACTGGAATACATCAGCAAACATCCAAACGATGAGCTTGTTCTTCACGTCGAACGGGCTGGCGCGAGATTAGATGTTCGGGTGAAGCCGACGCTTCTGCCTACGGAGGGCGAAACGAAACCGCGAATTGGAATTCAATGGGACACGACGGGTATAGTGTCGACGCAACATCCGAATCCGATCGAGCAGGTCTACAACAGCGTGACCAGCACGTTAAAGACCATCGGCGCAGTGGCCTCGCCTAAGTCGGATGTAAAGTTGCAGCACTTGAGCGGCCCGGTCGGGATTTGGAATATTTATGTAAGGCTTTTTGAAGCTGAAGGAGGCTGGAAGCTGGCGCTCTGGTTCAGCGTCATCCTGAATGTGAACCTCGCGATTCTAAACATGCTGCCGATTCCCGTGCTCGATGGTGGGCATATTGTACTCGCGCTCATTGAATCGGTCCGGCGCAGACCGGTGAATATGCGCGTACTCGAGGTTGTTCAAACCAGCTGCGCAGTCGTGATCATTGGTTACATGCTCTACATCACGTTCTTCGACGTGCAGGATTTGCCATTTGTCAGAAAAAAGCTCGACCAGCTCGAAGCAGGATCGGCCGCGAAAAACTCGCAAACGCCATAGATCTGCAGCGCGTTGCGAGTTTGGTCGAGGCTTCGTACATTCGAAATCTCGTGAACTATTGCATTGATCCTCTTCGTTATCATCGCCGTGCCACACGCGAGGTTAAGGTGGGCAAGGTCGGCATTGGTGGTGATAATCCCATTCGCGTCCAGTCGATGATCACCTGCGATACGATGGACACGGAGGCATCCAGCCAGCAAACAATCGAGCTGGCAGACGCGGGCTGTGAAATTGTTCGGATCACAGCGCCTGCGGTGAAGGATGCACGCAACCTTGAGAATATCGTGAAGGGTTTGCGTGAGCGCGGCTGCGACGTGCCGATCGTCGCCGATATCCATTTCAAACCCGAAGCAGCAATGGAGGCAGCCAAATGGGTGGACAAGGTGCGCATCAACCCGGGCAACTATGCCGATTCCAAGAAATTCGTTATCCGCGAATACACGGATGAGCAATACGCCGCAGAGTTGAATCGGATTCGCGAGCGGTTTTCGCCTCTTGTCGATCTTTGCAAGCAACGGGGGATTGCGATGCGTATCGGGACAAATCACGGCTCGCTTTCGGATCGCATCCTGAATCGCTACGGCGACACGCCACTGGGAATGGTAGAAAGCGCTCTCGAGTTCGCGCGGATTGCGCGTGATCTAGACTATCATGATTTCGTTTTCTCAATGAAAGCGAGCAATCCGAAAATCATGATTGCAGCATATCGATTGCTCGTCGCGCGATTGAACGAGCTCGGCCCTGACTGGAATTATCCATTGCATCTCGGTGTGACCGAGGCAGGCGAAGGCGAGGATGCGCGCATCAAAAGCGCGATTGGAATTGGCTCATTGCTTGCGGATGGAATTGGCGACACGATCCGGGTTTCGCTGACTGAAGATAGCCCCCACGAAATCCCGGTAGCGAGGGCACTCATTGAAAACATAAAGAAAACGTCCAACTCCGATAAATCGCGAGCAGGCGCTCAACGTCCAACCCCCAACGCCCAATTGTCTTTTGATCCGTTTTCGTATCAGCGACGTGCAACAGAGAGGATCGCTGTAGCCGGGATCGGTGATCCCGGCCAACGAGTTAAACTCGGTTGCGCAGAACTGATTCGAGTAGTCGTCCGGCAGACAAACTTCGATAAGATCGCGCACAAAATTGACAAAATGGGCGATTACAAACCGGAGATTGTCTACGAGAAGGCGAACGTGGTCGAGATCGATCCACGCGATGATGCAGCGATTGCGAAAGTGAATTCGGAAAGTGCTCCACAATTTGTCACGGTGAATGACGACGTCGAGCTTCCAGTAGTCGCGGCCTTTCGTCTCCTGGCAGCGCGATTAGATCCGCGGCATCCGATTTTGTTGAAGGACACGTTGGTAGGGGCCGTTGACCACAACAGCCTCAGGCGATTGGGGTCAATCGCCCCTACCTCAGATTTTCTTGAGACGCTGCTCACCGCTTCCACGAACATCGGCTCGTTGCTATGCGATGGAATCGGCGATGCGATTTTGGTGCAGGGCGAGGAAGCGCCAGGACAAGCGTTGCGTTTGTCCTACAACATTCTTCAAGCGGCCGGATCGCGCATTTTCAAAACCGATTATGTCGCCTGTCCTTCCTGCGGACGGACGCTATTTAACTTGCAAACCACCACTGCGAAAATCAAAGCTGCGACGTCCCACCTCAAAGGCGTAAAGATTGCGATCATGGGCTGCATTGTGAACGGCCCCGGTGAAATGGCGGACGCGGATTTTGGCTACGTTGGCGGCGCGCCCGGCAAAGTGAATCTATACGTCGGCAAGATGGCGGTGAAATTCAACATCCCGGAAACAGAAGCAGTCGATCGGCTGAAAGATCTGATTCGCGAGCACGGCAAGTGGGTCGACTCTGCACGCGAGACAGCGGCGCTCGAACCCGTTTCATAGCACGGCCGATCAATCCCGAACAGCGTTCGGGTAGGAGTGCTGATGCATCGAGCGCGCCGGCTCTCGATTCCTTATGTCAACACCAGGAGCGCTGTCCGCATTACAAAAATGTAAGAGTAAAAAGCTTGACCGCCTGTTCGTGAAGCGAGCAAACTGGACGGAAGTCCACTTCAATAACAAAACATATGAAAACTCTCCATCGAATCAGTAAACATCGTGCGTTTGTACATGTGCTTATTGCAGTTCTTCTTGTGGTGGCCGCGGTAGGCCTGGCTCTCATGGCGGTATCGCCTCGCGCTGCTGGTCAGCGCACTGGTCGCCCGCAGCCTCTAACCCCAAAATTCTCCACAGCGGTGGCCTTTGATGTGTCGCCGCCTCTGCGCAGTCTGCCGCGTATAGCGAGACCTTTGACCTTCCCACCGGACACCTTGCTGGAAGTGCGAGAGCAAGGCCCACAAGGCCCAAAGGCGCATCGAGTCAAGCCCCACAGTGCCGATGGTGCATTACAGCTGTTCAGCCCGACGACGCCGACTATCCCCGCTCCGTTGCTGACGTTCGAAGGCTTGTCAAATCTAGACAACTTCAATGTCTTTGGCTTCCGCGTGAACCCCCCGGATCCGAACGGGGAAGTCGGCCCGAACAATTACGTCGAGATCATCAACCTCGTCTTTGGCGTGTATGACAAGGCGGGCAACTTGCTGGTGGGACCGATAGACACCGGTTCGCTCTGGGCTGGCTTTCCGATTGAGGATTGCACGGATCCCTCCGGTGATCCGGTCGTTTTGTACGACCAACTTGAGGATCGGTGGCTCCTATCGCAGTTCACGACGAGGGGAATGAACCCAGATGGCACTTTTAACGGCCTGCCCTTTTATGACTGCGTCGCCATTTCGCAAACGGGAGATCCCACCGGCGCGTACTTCCGGTATGCGTTCATCACTTCTAACCCAGGCACGACGTCGACATTCTTCCCTGACTATCCGAAGTACGGGCTTTGGAGGAACTCGTACCTGCTTACCTCCAGGGATTTCGGATCGCAAGGGGAGTACGGCATCAGCGTCTACGCGTTGGAGCGTGACAAGATGCTCGCAGGAGATCCGAACGCGCGCGCGGTGCACTTCTTCCTGGATTCCGCAGTGGTGCCGCTTAGCCTCATCGGCGATGGGCTGCTTCCGGCAGACATCGACGGCAGGACAAAGCCAGCAAATGATGCTCCTGCGCCGATTGTCGGTACGCAGGACGATAACGCCTCCTATCGCGCGACGTCCGACGCGCTCAACATCTGGGAACTTAGCGTGAAGTGGCAAGCCAATCCTGTGGCATCCATCGTCCTTAAGGCGCAACTTGCCGTTGCCAGCTTTGACTCGATCTTCCCCTGCGCACCGGGTTCTCGCGATTGCCTGCCGCAACCAGGAATCGTCAACCCTGCTCAGTACCTTGACATCCTCTCGTACCGCCAGCGGCCGACCTTCCGCCTCGCCTACCGCAACTTCCGCACGTACGAATCGTTGGTGACTAACCAGTCAGTGGAGGCACTGCCCGGAGTCGCCGGCGCGCGCTGGTACGAAATCCGGCGAACGGGCGGCAACTACTCTGTTTATCAGCAAGGAACGTATGCGCCAAACGATGGTGTCCATCGCTGGATGGGCAGCATCGCTCAGGACAAGAACGGGAACATGGCTCTTGGCTATAGCGTGGTGAATGGCACCAACGTGTTTCCTGGTATCCGATACACCGGCAGGCTCGCTGGCGACCCGCTTGGCCAGATGACTCTGGGCGAAGGCACTATCATAAACGGCGCAGGTGTGCAGACCACTACCAACTCCCGATGGGGCGATTACACGGACATGACAGTCGATCCCACCGATGACTCCACGTTCTGGTACGTCAACGAGTACTATCAGGTAAGCGGCCTGCCTCTTCCCACGCCGACTCCGCCATTGCCTCCGCCCGGAACGACTGCGCCTTGGCAGACGCGCGTCGGCAGTTTCAAGTTACCCAGTCAATAGGAGTTGCTAACGGCCTGCGGCGCACAACATCTCTGCTAAAAACATTTGGGATCGTGCATCCCGGGCGATCCCAAATTTTTGTTCGACGTGATGGTTTCTTCGGTCGTTCCGCTGCGACTGATGGCGCCCAAGGCCGGTTGCCGGTACTCGCTTTCAATCGCTTTTGCCAACGGCATGCACCGGGTGTGTGCGGCAATTCCCCATCGTCACAGACGTGATTTGCGAACGTCTGGTTGCTGCAGTTCTTTGCATCTGCAATCCAAATCCGAATGGGCAACTAGCACATGTCTCGCCAATACACACTGCAACGCGCCCCAGTATCCACGTCCGTCCACATCGATTACGCCGCTGAGCTGAATGAACAGCAGCTCGCAGCGGTCACTGCGCCGCCCGGCCCTATCCTCGTAATCGCCGGCGCGGGCTCAGGAAAGACGCGCACCCTTACTTATCGCGTGGCTTACCTGCTCGAAAACGGAATCGATCCCCGCAACATTCTGCTTCTCACATTCACGAACAAAGCCGCAAGGGAGATGCTGGTGCGCGTAACGAATTTGCTGCCGGTGGATGCCAGCGGGCTCTGGGGCGGAACGTTTCATTCGGTTGGAAACCGCATCTTGCGCAGGCACGGCTCTTCGCTCGGTTACTCGAGCGGATTCACCATCATGGATCGCGAAGATCAAAAGGATTTGATCGACACGGTGGTGGCGGGCGCAGGCATTGATCCGAAGGAAATCCGATTCCCGAAGGGCGATGTCCTCGCGGAAATCTTCAGTTTCGTCGTCAACACCGAGAAACCGCTGGAGGAGTTACTTGCCGAGAAGTTCCCTTATTTCCTGCCGTTACTCGACAAGATTCAAGATGTTCACGAGCGATACGAAAAAAAGAAAAAAGGGACGAACTCAATGGATTTCGACGACCTGCTGCAAAAGACCTTGTCGATGTTTCAACAGCACGAAGGCATCGCAGAATTTTACCGGCGGCAGTTTCGGTTCGTTCTCGTGGATGAATACCAGGACACGAACAAAATTCAGGCTGACTTGGTAGACCTGCTCGCCCGCGATCACCGGAACGTAATGGTCGTTGGAGACGACGCGCAGTCGATCTACTCGTGGCGCGGCGCGAATTTCCAAAATATTTTAGAATTTCCAAAGCGTTATCCGGACGCGCAGGTGTTCAAAATCGAAATGAATTACCGCAGCGTCCCGGAAATTCTCGATGTGGCGAACGCAGCGATTGCCGCAAATATTCAGCAATTCCGCAAGCATTTAAGCGCAACACGTGAATCAAAAGCGCTCAGGCCGGCTCTGGTGGCGTTGAACGACGGCGCGGAGCAGGCACAGTTTGTGGCGCAGCGAATTCTCGAACTGCGTGACGAAGGTGTCGATCTTAATGACATCGCCGTGCTCTACCGGGCGCATTATCATGCGCTCGAACTGCAACTGGAGCTTTCCCGACGCGGTATCCCCTATCAAATCACCAGCGGTATCCGGTTCTTCGAACAAGCGCACATCAAAGATGTGACTTCGTTCATCCGCTTCGTGGCAAATCCGCGCGATCAAGTCGCGTTTAACCGGATGGTGAAATTGCTTCCTGGCATTGGCAATCGGACGGCGGAAAACCTTTGGCGGGCGTGGGAACGCGGTCTCGCTGTAGCCGGGATCGGTGATCCCGGCCCTGAAAACGCGCCAGCACCGGCCGGGGTCATCGACCCCAGGTTTGGAGAACGCCTCCGGGTCATGAACGTTCCCGGGAAATCCAAGAAGATGTGGACGCAGTTGGCACATACCCTGGATGAGATTGCGCCGGGTGGGGAAGCTAATCCGCCCTCCGAAATGATCACATCGATCGTGGAAGCGATTTACGATGACTACGCCAAAGTGAATTTCACAAATTACGAACTGCGCCGGGAAGACCTCGATCAGCTCGCAGTGTTTGCTCGCCAATTCAAGGACGTACACGAATTTCTTTCTCAACTGGCGCTGATTAGCAACGTCGATGCGGAGGCCGCGTCGGTTCAGGCGAGCGACAAGGAAGCGGTCAATCTGTCAACGGTGCATCAGGCGAAGGGTCTTGAGTTCCACACGGTGTTCGTAATCTGGTTGACCGACGGGATGTTTCCGAGCAGCCGCTCTCTCGATACACGCGATGCGTTGGAGGAAGAGCGCCGTCTCTTTTATGTGGCCGTCACACGCGCCCGCGATGAGCTCTACCTCACGTATCCGCAAATGCGCTTGGGCGGAGGCTACGGCGACGTGTTCCAGCGGCCATCGCGTTTTCTACAAGAAATTCCGAACGATTTGGTCGAAGACTGGCAAGTGAGAAGGGGCTGATCTACTAGCCACGGATTAACACGGATGAAACACGGATAAACAGATGTTAGAAATCCACGACGAACACGCGGACAAGTTGCCGCATCGCGCCACTACCGAGGCAATTATCGGAGCTGCGTTTGAAGTGCATCAGGAACTAGGATACGGATTTCTCGAGCGAGTTTATCAGCGCGCATTGCAGGTCGAATTGATCCGCCGCGGTGTTGCCGCGGAGATCGAACGACGTATTCAGGTTCAATACAAAGGAGTCGTCGTCGGTGACTACGACGCCGATTTAATTGTTGCCGATTCTGTCGCTGTCGAGATTAAAGTTAGCCCGCAGTACGACAAGCGAGATGAAGCTCAGTTGCTCAACGAGTTAAAAGCAACCGGTCTCAAGGTAGGATTGCTCGTTAACTTCGGACGAAACAAAGTCGAGTATAAGCGCCTTGTCTTCTAATCCGTGTTTCATCCGTGTTAATCCGTGGCTAAGAAATGAATTTGTCGCCGGAGAAAAAAATCGCGGGAGTGCTGGCACCGCTGTTTGCCCTGCGCGGAAAGGATGACCTGGGAATCGGCGACCTCGCCGCGTTGCGCGAGTTTATTGATTGGGTCGCGGAGATCGGATTCAAACTCGTCCAGCTTCTGCCGATCAACGAGACCGGCGCCGATAACAGCCCGTACAACGCCATCAGCGCGACGGCCATCGAGCCAACGACTCTGCACCTTGCGCCAAATTCGCCGCCAGATTTAGCACGCGAAGACTTTGATGGTGAAATTGCCGACGTTGATCTCAACAGCCTGCGTCTTGGCGCGGTAAAGTATCGAGCTGTAAAAAAGTTAAAGCGCCGCCTGCTGGAAACAGCGTTTGCGAATTTCTCCGCTCACGCGGACCAACAACGGCAATCGGAATTCCAAGCATTCTGCGAACAACAATCCGCGTGGCTGTGCGACTACGCATTTTTCCGGGTCTTGATGGAGGCGAACGACGATAGCGCCGCATGGAATCGATGGCCGCAGCAGCATCAGACGATGGAACGAGCGCGCAGTTGGCTGCACGATCTGCCGCACGATCGACAAGCAGCGCTGACACGCCGCCAAAGTTTTTTTTGTTATGTGCAATGGATCGCGCACCAGCAATGGCGCGCCATCAAATCGTACGCCGAGGAACGCGGCGTGGCGTTAATGGGCGATATTCCATTCGGCGTCAGTTATTGCAGCGCCGATGTTTTCGCGCGGCCGGACGAATTCATGCTGGACTGGTTCGGTGGCGCACCTCCCGAGCCCTACTTCAAAGACGACGCGTTCACGCAGAAGTGGGGCCAGAACTGGGGTATTCCGCTCTATCGCTGGGACAAAATGTGCGCGAATAATTTTCAGTGGTGGCGGGAGCGCGTCCGCGCTATCCGACGCGTGTTTCACCTCTGCCGGATCGACCATATCCTTGGGTTTTATCGGATCTATGCCTTCCCATGGCGGCCGCGAAAAAACAAAGAATTCTTTCCGTTGGATTGGAATCAAATGCTCGAACGAACTGCCGGCCGCCCGCCGCATTTCATTCCCCGTGATGACGAAACAGCCGACAACCGGAAAGCCAACAAACTCGAAGGGGAAGAATATCTGCGCGTTATTCTGGAAGAAGCTGGCACTACGCGGGTGATCGGCGAAGACCTCGGCCTTGTGCCTGATTACGTGCGGCCAAATCTACACTCACTCGGCATCGCTGGATTTAAGATTCCGCAATGGGAAGGACACGACGGAATGATCATTCCCGGAGACAGATACGAACGGTTGTCCGTGGCCTCCTACGCAACGCACGATCACGAACCGATCCGCGCTTTGTGGAACGAGGCGTTCGAGCACCCAGCGTCGGATGCTGGAGAACAAGCGCGTGCGACGCTGGAAAAAATCGCGGTGTTCGCCGGGCTGAATCCAAAAATCGATGCACTCGATTTTGAAAAAGATTTTTATCCGGCCGTCATGGATGCGCTTTTCAGGTGCAATTCGTGGATTGCAATGGTCATGATCACCGATCTGCTGGCGCGCAAATACCGATTCAATGTTCCCGGGACAAAAGCGAATCTGAATTGGACGCGGCGAATGCAGCGCTCGATTGCGCAGCTGAGTTGCAGCCGCAAAGAACGAAAGCGCATGCAGCTGATCAACGAGCTGCTGGTAAAAACCGGGCGCGTTTGAAAGTTCCTTCGGCAGCTCGCCAGGCGCCGGGGAGGAAACCCTCGATTACGCTGACTTTTCGATTGGTGCGCCGACCTTGTTACCCCACTCAGTCCACGAACCATCGTAATTACGGACGTTATCGAGGCCCAGCAGGTAGGTGAGCACAAACCAGGTGTGACTGGAGCGTTCGCCAATCCGGCAATAGACGATTGTCTCCTTGTCGGGATCGACGCCGCATTGATCGAAATAGATTTTTGCCAGTTCCGACGCCGGCTTGAACGTAGCATCATCGTTCGTGGCGGTTTTCCACGGCATGCTCTTAGCCCCGGGAATATGACCGCCGCGCAGGACGCCTTCCTGTGGATACTCGGGCATGTGCGTGATCTCGCCTTTGTATTCTCCCGGTGAACGCACGTCGATCAGCGGTTTACCGCTCTTGCTTTGCGCGAGCGCTTCATCGAAAAAGGCGCGAATCTCCTTGTCGAATCGTTTCTTCGGCACGGGATAATTTGTGCTCGGATATTTCGGAACTTCGCGCGTCATAGGACGGCCTTCGGCTTTCCATTTGTCGCGTCCGCCATTGAGGATTTTCACATTCTCATGACCAAACAACCGAAATGCCCAGAGCGCGTAGCACGCCCACCAGTTCGCCTTGTCGCCGTAAAAAATACAGGTGGTATCCGGCGTGATGCCGTGCCGGTTGCAAAGCCGCGCAAATTTTTCCGGTGAAATATAATCGCGAATCAGCGGGTCCTGGAGATCAGCGCGCCAGTCGATATGCACCGCCCCAGGAATATGCCCCGTGTCGTAAAGCAAAATATCCTCATTCGATTCGACAACGCGGATTCCATCGTCATTGAGATGTTTCTCCAACCAATCGGTGTCCACGAGCGCCTCTGTGTGCGCATACTGCGTAGGATGAGTAGCCATAGGACGAGAAATTTCGCGCTGCTCTTGTGCACGAGCAAGAGATTTTACTTTTGCGGTGTCGTCACGAGGGAATCTTGACGAGCCTAGCGTATGTCACCCGGTAGCCGCGGCGATGCAAGCAACTGCTCGAACTCTTGCCAGCGTTTCTCCGGCTGCTGTTCCGTGCCGCCGCGCTTCTCGACGTAACTGCGCACCATGTCTTCACCAAGATTGTAGTTAATAACGTAGCTGCGGTACTTTTCGATAAATCTCGCGCTTTGTTTCGCCCGCTTCTCATCCATGAGGGCATATTTTTCCAACCAAGTCGCGGCCGCGTTCGCATCGATGTCGCCGTTCACATAACGCCGAGCCGCTTCGTTCGCGGCGTAATTCAGTTGCTTCACCAAATCCTGAACCGCATAGAACTCTTCCGCGCGTGACGGATCGATCCCCGCGGCCGACCAGAGCACCTCTTTTTCGAACGCCAGCCGCTCCGGTTTTGTAAACACAACCTCCTTGCCGAAGTTCGCCGTGCCTTCGGCAATGAGTGATTGCGGTGAGAAAAGCGGATACACCGAGAACTCAACCCAACCGCGATCCCGGACGAGATTTTTCTCAAGTAGCGCGTTGTAGACGTGGTGGCCGGGATAGCCCTCGTGCGCGGCCAGGTCGATGGCGCGATCAATATAGACCGGCAGATCGGTGTTCACTTGGATGATGCTGCGATAATTTCCCTTGTACCAATTGTAACCGCCCCATGGTTTATTCGTGACATATTCAACGCTGAAATTTTCGCCGGACGGTAGCTTGATGTGCGCCAGCGTCCGTTCATGGCAGGCTTTGATCGCCAGCTGAAAAACTTTGTCCAACTTGTCTTTGGGAATCACGAACGCCCGCCGCCAATTCTCATAACGCTGCAAAAGCGTTCCCTCCCCTGGAAGCTTCAGCTCGAGCTTGGCGAGGATTTCCTCGAAGTGAGATTCAGGGACGCTAGGTGCAACGGCATCATAAAGCGCCTGCGATTCTTCATCGAATTTCAAACGTTTGCCCTTCAAGATATGAACTCGTGCCTCGAGCGCGGATAGTTGCTTTGTTAGATATCCAAGTCGCAATCGCTCCATCTCATCCGTCGGCTTGGACATCTTTGCCAACTGGTCGCGTAATCGGCTCGCCTCAAGCGCAAGCGCATCCAGCGGTTTCTTTTCCTCCGACTCTTTCTTCCATTCCGGCGGCCCGTAATAAGCGTCGACGTAATCCGGATCATGTTGTCCCAACGCGAGCACCAGTTTCACGTAAGCTTCTGCGATCCCATTGACGCTTGTCACCATCTCTGGTGCCGGCGAAGGAGTAATGGCGTCCGCCGTTGCGGCAGCAACCAAGGGTAACAGAAGGAGGACAACCGACGCGCGCTTCATTTACAGGTTCTGCCGCTGGCCCTGTTTCAATGCAGAATGGAATCAGCCGAATAAACCATCCCGTTCTTGATCACTGTGTGGATGTCAGAAGTGTGCGCAATATCGTCCACCGGATTGGAATTGAGAATGACCAGATCGGCGAAATAGCCATTTCCGATTTTGCCAATGTGCCCGCCGGTTTCACCGCCAAACAATTTCGCCGCGTTCGCGGTTGCGCATTGCAAGATCTGCATAGGTGTTAGACCGGCTTCTTTCATCAATTGAAATTCACGGAAGAGCGCGGGCCCGTGGATCGTTCCGATGTTTCCGGCATCAGTGCCCGCAGCGATAGTCACGCCTGCGTCTTCCAATTTTTTCAAATTCGGCAGCGCGACTTCGTACGTCTTGTTGATCCGATCTAGCGCCGCTTTCGGATCAGCCAGAGCCGTCTTCACTCGATCCGGCAATTTGTCCTGTGGAATTTTCGTAACGTCGAGTGACGCGATCACTTCCGGGTTGCCCCACTTTTGTTCTTCGGGAGTGAGATTCAGCTGGTGCGAAAATGTTCGACCATAGCGTTCAAACACCACCAGCGTCGGACACAAAATGACGTGCCGATCTTTCAGTAGCTTCACAAACGCATCATCGACTGGCTTATCGATGACGCTGTGGACCAGCACGTCCGCGCCTTCTTCAACCGCAGCACGCGCGGTTTCCAATTCGGTCGCGTGGACCGCGACTCGGATTTTGTGCGCATGACTTTCTTCAATCGTCGCGCGGACGATCGGCCGGAATGAATCGACCGGATGATCTTTGTCGACGATGTACCAAATCTTTACGAGATCCGGTTTTTGTCCGGCAAGTTTGCGGACGAACTCACGCGCTTGTTCCGGCGTATCGATTTTCACAATAGGGGGATCGCCGAGATCAAGTTTCTCGCGTGAGACGCTGGAGATTAGCGGTCCCGCCACAGCGACCCGCGGTGCTTTCTCTGTTGCGTTCGCTTTTTTGCGGACTTCGAAATTCCACATTGGGCCGCCGACATCGACCACCGTCGTTATTCCGCAACGAATATACCGCGCGAACACGTCGTCGAGATGCGATTTGATCCACGCCACCTCGTCCTTGTAGGGCCGGATACTGTTGAAGTCAGCGCCGTCCGGTCGCGTGAATAGATCTGCTGATTGAAAGAAGTGAACGTGCGTATCGATGTAGCCGGGCAGGATGTATTTGCCCGCGCAATCGATCTGTTTACCGAGCGGCGCAGCATCCTGTTTCCCCATCGCGACGTGCTCGATCTTGTCGCCATTGATCACGACAGTCGCGTTCGGCATCACTTTGCCATCGGCGGGGTTAATCACAGTTCCGCCGACGAGCGAAACTTTTTCGGCGTGCGAACTGCACGCAATCAAAGCAACGGCAACACAAAGTAGAGTTCTCATCGTTTAGGTCTTGGGTTCATCAGCAATCTTTAGAACAATTTTCCCTCGAGTGTGATGTGTTTCCGCCTGCGCATCTGCTTTCGCAGCGTCGGCCAGAGGCAAAACTTCGGTAACGATCGGTTTAATTTTTCCGGCGTCGATGAACTTCGTAATTTCGCCGAGCTCAGCGGAATCAGGATGGGAAGAGAGAGACGCGCCGCGGATCTCGTGCTTCTTCAGTTCCGCTTCATCGCAACGCGACACGATCGTAACGACAATCCCGCCTTTCTTCACCATGCCGTAAGATCGCGCGAGCGTATCGCGGCCCACCGGATCGAGCACAAGATCGACATCGTGCGCGATCTCTTCGAATTTTTGTTTCGTGTAATCGATCGCGACGTCCGCGCCGAGTTGCTTCAGCAAATCCTGATTAGCTGTTGATGCTGTAGCGATGACGCGCGCGCCACGCGCTTTCGCGATTTGAATCGCAAAACTCCCCACTCCACCTGAGCCGCCGTGAATCAGCACAGTTTGTCCGCTCTCGAGCTTTCCAACATCGATCAACGCCTGCCACGCGGTCAGCGCGGCCAATGGGACCGCGCTCGCTTCAACAAAGCTAAGCGACTTTGGTTTCATGGCGGACTCGCCTTCATTCGAGATGCAGTATTCAGCCCACCCGCCGCCCCAGAGCAGATATGCGTAAACCGGGTCGCCGACCTTCAGTTTTGTCACTTTTGCCCCTATCTTCACCACGAGTCCGGCCATGTCGTAACCGAGAACCAACGGCAGATGCGTTTCGAACTCTTTTGCGTATTTGCCGTTGAGAATCAGCGGATCGGCCGGGTTTACGCCGCTCGCGATTACGCGCACGAGGATTTCGTTTTCTTTCGGTTCGGGCAGAGGAACATCTTCGTATTTCAACACCCCCGGTCCGCCGTACTCGTGCGCGACGATTGCCTTCATCGTTTTCGGCAAAGGTTGAGCGATTGCACACGGCGAGCCATCCAAGGCAACTGACGCGCCAAGCGCGACTGCGATGGCGATGGTTTGTTTCACGATGAAGTTCCAATCCGCAGCGCGTTATTCCTTTGATTCGGGCACAGCTTTCTCTGCGGCTTGAAAACCAATTTTGGAATGCGTGCCGTCGCAAAACGGTTTCTCGGTCGAGGCGCCGCAACGGCAGAGCGCCATTCGCTTCTCAACCGGAAATTTGTTGCCATCCGCGTCGATTAACTCAACTTCGCCGGTCACGATGTAAGGACCGTTCTTGATTGTCTCGATTGTTACTTGAGCCATAACGTAAATCTAAATGTCATCTCGACCGAAGTGGAGAGATCTCTTGATGTTTCTGAAACAATCAGAGATTCCTCGACTCCGCTCGGAATGACAAAAAGAAACCGTACACAGATGAAGACGTTTGCCGCCATTACTTTTCTTCTCGCCAGCTCACTGCTTGCTCAATCAGCGGCGCCCAGCAAACATCCATTCACCTTCGAAGACATGATGGCGTTGAAGCGCGTCGGCGCGCCCGTGCCGTCGCCGGATGGGAAATGGGTCGTATTCGACTGCGAAGATGTCGATCTAGCAGCGAACACGAAGATTTCGCATTTGTGGATCGTGCCCGCGAGGGGTGGTGAATCGCGGCGGTTGAATCCAACGCCGAATCACGAGGAACGACCGCGCTTTTCGCTCGATGGCAAACGGCTCATCTGGACGTCGAAAGCGACTGATCCGACACAAATCTGGATGTGCGGTTTTGATGCGAACGCAGGCGCGCTCGTCGGGAAACCGCTTCAGGTGACCAACATCTCGACTGGCGCCGACGGCGCGATTTGGTCGCCGGATGGGAAGAACATCGTCTTCGTGTCGTCGGTGTATCCCGATTGCAAGGATGATGCGTGCAACAAACAGCGCGACGAAGAACTGAAGAAGAGCAAAGTGAAAGCGAAAATTTTCTCGCGCTTGTTCTATCGGCACTGGAACACCTTCACCGAATTCAAGCGCAGCCATTTGTTTGTTGTTAGCGCGGACGCAAACTCGACGGCTTTAAGCCGTCAAGTTGGAGGATCGCCGCCCGACGTTGAGCCGCGTGATGTTACGCTGGGCGATCACGATGTGCCGCCGTTCCATCTTGGCGGGCAGGATATGTATGCGATGTCGCCGGATAGTCAGGAGCTCGCTTACACGAGCAATATCGAGTCCGAAGCCGGACCGGCCTTTGTCGAAGCGACCAGCACGAATAACGAAATTTTCACCGTGCCGATTAGCGGCGGCTCGCCTAAGAAAATTTCCACCAGCCCCGCCTCGGACACGACGCCACTCTATTCTCCGGACGGAAAATACATTGCCTGGCGCTCGCAAGCGCGCACCGGGTTCGAGGCCGATAAATGGCGGCTGTTTCTTTACGATCGAACGTCGGGAGAAATTCGCGATCTGACATCGAATTTCGATCATTCAGTTGGAACTTTCGCAATCTCAGTTACGCCACCGGTGCAGCACCTGAAGCACGTCACACCAATCGTCTTCAGTGCAGAAGAGCACGGCGAAGCTCCAATATTCATGGCCATTCTCGAAGAGCGCGCGGCGCCGGCAAAACTTGCGCAATTACACGCCGACGATCTGATGTTTAGTCCTGACGCCGTTTACTTCACCCGCAATCGTGGCGCCTAACGAGATTTGTCGACTCGAATTCATGAGCGACAGATCGAAGCCTAACGTTCAACAGATCACGTACATGAACGACACGCTGTTGTCGCAGATCGACATGCAACCATTGGACTCGTTCACGTTCAAGGGCGCGGACAACGACGATGTGCAGGGTTTCATCGTCAAGCCGCCGGGATTCGATCCGAATAAGAAATATCCGCTGAAATTTTTGATCCACGGCGGCCCGCAAGGGGCGTGGGGAAATTCGTGGACGTATCGCTGGAACCCGGAGTTGTTCGCCGCGACCGGAAATTATGTGGTGGTGATGATCAATTTCCACGGCTCGACCGGTTACGGGCAGAAGTTTACCGACTCGATCAGCGGCGATTGGGGCGGCAAACCGTATGTCGATCTGATGAAGGGACTCGATTACGTGGAGAAGACGTATCCGTTCATCGACAAGAATCGCGAGGCGGCGCTCGGCGCGAGCTACGGTGGTTACATGGCAAACTGGGTCCTCGGTCACACGGACCGTTTCAAATGCATCGTGTCACACGATGGCGTGTTTAATGCGGAGTCGGCGTACGGCACGACGGAGGAGATTTGATTCATGAATTGGGAATTCGGCGGTCCGCCGTGGAAAAAACCGGACGTTTATCGGAAGTGGTCACCGCACGAATACGCAACAAATTTCAAAACACCGACCTTGGTCGTACACGGCCAGAACGATTACCGAATCGATGTCTCGCAGGGCTTGGATCTTTTCACGACCCTGCAAATACTGAAGGTGCCGTCGAAGATGCTGTACTTCCCGGATGAAGGCCATTGGGTGCTTAAACCCCAGAACAGCCGACTCTGGTACAAAACCGTGAACGATTGGGTGGATCAATGGTGCGGGAGGTGAACGCGTTGTAGCGGCGTTTGTGTCAAACGCCGAACTAGTAAATAGACGCTTGGACAAGCGCCTCTACAACATCCGCGATGTAATCTCCGTCGGGCAGCACTGCCCCCGCTTGACTTTTTGCGCAGGTTGCGCATTAAGAACGCCGTCGACTTCTATGGATAATTCGTTGTTGGGATTTTCGCGGATAATTGTCTCTGTTGGTCTCATTTTATTTGTTACTGGCTGCGGTGAAGACCCGCGCTTTTCCGCCAGCACGCAATATTTGGGTGGGACTTACGGCGGCGCGTCGGCAGGTGCGCCACGCGACACTGTCTCGTATTGGGACGGAGACAGCGCTGGCGGCAGTCCTTCGGTGAAGATTAGCCTCGGAGAGCAGCGCGCCTATTTTTACAAGAGCGGCGTGCTCGTCGGCGTTTCGCAATTATCGACGGGCCGCGAGGGACTTAACACTCCAATCGGTAACTATAAGATTATCCAGAAGGACAAAGACCACGTCTCCACCCTGTTCGGGGACTACGTCGATTCAGCGGGTAATGTGGTCGTGCCTAATGTCGATGTGAAAAAAGATCCTAAACCACCGGGCGCTCATTTCAGAGGCACGCCAATGCCGTACTTCATGCGCATAGTGTCAGGGACAGGTATGCACGCAGGTTATTTGCCAGGCTACCCGGCGTCACACGGCTGTATCCGCATGCCTGAATTCATGGCTGAAAACTTCTTTAGATCAGTGTCAGTCGGCACGCCGGTCGCGATCACGAACTAATTGTAGACCTGCTACACGGGTCGTCGTCCCGAGGGAGCTGGCAGCTTCCCCAACAAGCACAGCGCTCACTATCTGGGCTTGCAGAAAATTCCTCACCACGGCATTCTGATCATCCCGCGGCCAGGAATATGATCGTCATCACGCAACCAAACGCCACCGAGGAACAGATCCAGCGGATCGTCACGCGTGTACGTGAGTTTGGTCTCGAGGCACAAATCAGTCGGGGCGCGTCTCGCGTGATCATCGGCGTAATTGGGCCGGAGGCGCTTCTGCGCGAAAAGCCGATTGCCGCGATGCCCGGCGTGGAAGCGATCGTCCCCGTGTTAAAGCCGTACAAGCTTGCCGCGCGCGATTCGCGCGGTTCCTCCTCTGTGACAATTGGCGACGTGCTCCTGGGTGAACACGAAGACGTTGTTCTGATTTGCGGCCCGTGCTCGGTCGAAAGCAGAGAACAAATTCAGTCGATCGCTACAATCGTGAAAGAATCTGGCGCAAAAATTCTGCGCGGCGGCGCGTTTAAACCGCGGACTTCCCCATACAGTTTTCAGGGGTTACGCGAGGATGGCCTTCGTTTTCTCGCCGAAGCGCGCGCGAAAACTGGCCTGCCTGTAGTCACCGAAGTGATGGACCCGCGCGATCTTTCCATGATTGAGAAGTATGCAGACTGTCTTCAGGTTGGAACGCGCAACATGCATAACTTTTCACTTTTGAAGGAAGTTGGTCGCAGCAGATTGCCAGTGGTGCTCAAGCGCGGATTCAGCGCCACAATTTATGATCTGATCATGAGCGCCGAATACATCTTGAACGAGGGCAACCCGAACGTGGTTCTCTGCGAGCGCGGCATTCGCACCTTCGACACAGCAGCGCGGTACACGCTGGATCTTAGCGCTGTTCCGATTCTAAAATCTAAAACGCATCTGCCAGTCATTGTCGACCCGACGCATGCGCTCGGCATGCGTGAGTTTGTCCCACAGATGTCTCTTGCCGCCGTCGCCGCTGGCGCGGACGCGCTCATGATCGAGGTGCACGACTCCCCTGAGCTGGCCAAGAGCGACGGCAATCAGGCGCTCACTCCGCAAATTTTCGCGGAACTCGTGCCGCGCCTTCGCGCCGTCGCTGCAGCGATCGGCCGCGCGCTGTAAAAATCTGGCGCCGCTCGCCAACGCGTTGAGGACAACGCGTTCGACCTTTGCAGCGGTGGATCGGCTTCTCCTGAAGACGATGCCGAAATCAATCGCCGAAGGCGCGAGAATACAGACGCGGCCACAACTTAGGAATTGCCGTAGAGTCCGCTGTCCTCAGCGGATTTTTGAGAGCACGGGACACATGCGTTGGGGACAGCGCACACTACAGCAGAGCGTGCTAATTTTGAACTTCAGCGGCTTTTCTGTGTAAACTCGCTAGTGGAAAAACCAATCCGCACCGAGCTTCTGGAACGTGTCGCGGCGAGCGAACCTATCGCCCGCAAGCTTCGGGCACTGCAAAAGGCGCAATGGCCGGTACAATTTTCGCTCGTCATCCAGCCGGCGCAGGCGTTTTTGGCCGCTGTAATCGCGCAGGCGTGCCATCGGCCTGTACCGCGCGATAGTCAGTCTGCTGGTTCCACGATCTGGATCCTTTGTCCCAGCGTTCATTCTCAAGAATTGTTTTACGAAAGTTTGCTCAACTGGCAGCCAGACGCGCTTTTCCTGCCGGAAGCGGAGCTTGCAGCCGTCGAAAGTGTCTTACCCGATCCGGAAATCGCGGCAGAACGACTTGCGCTCTTGACGGAAATCGAGCGCGGCACTCGTCCCCGTATCATCGTCGCGACGCGCGCAAGTCTCGATCAACCCGCGCCAAAACGCGGCACGCTCCAATCTGCTATTACCAAACTTCGGCGCGGCGCAAACGCAAAGATGGAACAGCTTCTCGATCAACTCGTGGGCAACGGTTATGAGCGCGTCGCGCAGGTAACCACTCGAGGACAGTTCGCTGTACGCGGCGGTATTGTTGATCTCTATTCGTGGCACGCGCCGTTGCCGTTCCGGCTGGAATTTTTCGGCGACCAAATCGAATCACTGCGCGAGTTCGACATAGATAGCCAAACTGCAGTGCGCGATTTGGGTTCGATCGATATTTTGCTCGGAGCGATCGACGATCAGAGCGGTTTCGTTCGCGAATACATCGAGCCAAATCACCTGATTATCGACATCGAACCTGCAATGGAGGGCGGAGCTCCAGCGATGCCGGCCTCGCGGGAGCTCGCCTCTCCACAAATCCAACTCAGCGAGGGCTGGATTGAAACCGGTCCGGAGGATTTCAGCAGCGCGTTCCAGGATTGTGAGATCGGAGAGTTTGCGGCCGGCGATCTCGTGCTCGCTGAGGCAAAACGCGCGCAGTTTGTCCAGCATTTGGAAGAATGGCGCGCGAACAACGCAAGAATCGTCATTTATTTTCAAACCGAGGGCGAGATTGAACGCTTTCGGGAAATCATGGCTGGCGCCATTGACGGCATCGATTTTGTCGAAGGAGCGCTCGGGCGGGGATTTTGCTTTCCCGCAGCCAATCTCGTCGTCCTTTCCGCCGCGGAATTGTTTGGACGATTCGCCGTTCATGCGCGCAGGCATTTGCGTCGTGCGGAGCGCCATCGCGCGCAGATCGATTTTAGCGAACTGAACGAAGGCGACTTGGTCGTGCATCTCGAACACGGCATCGGACGATTCCTCGGACTCATGAAAATTGGTAGGGCGCGACCGCCGGGCGCGCCGGATACTGTGGTGGCGGAAGGCCTGGCGGTCCGTCCCTACCAGGATGGAGCCCAGGAAGTTCTCGCACTGGAATTTGCAGATGAAGCGAAGCTCTATGTGCCGCTCGAGCAAGCGTACCTCGTTTCGCGCTATGTTGGCGCGGGAAAAAAATCGCCGCCGCTAAGCTCACTTGGCGATGGGAAATGGGCGCGCGCCAAAGTAAAAGCCGCAGCTTCCATTTTCGATTACGCCGGCAAAATGCTGGCGATCCAGGCGGAGAGGCAAATGCATTCTGGTTACGCCTTCGCCCCGGACACAAAATGGCAGGCAGAATTTGAGCGGTCGTTCCCGTTTCGCGAAACACCGGACCAAATGAAGGCGATTATTGATACGAAGATTGACATGGAAGGTCCCCGGCCGATGGACCGCCTGATTTGTGGCGATGTCGGTTTCGGCAAAACCGAAGTGGCAGTGCGGGCCGCGTTCAAGGCGGTGATGGACGGCAAACAAGTAGCCGTGCTAGCGCCGACTACCGTGCTGGCTCAACAACATTTCGAGGTGTTCCGGCAGCGCATGCTCGATTACCCGGTGCGCATCGAAATGCTCAGCCGCTTTCGTTCGCAATCCGAACAAAAGAAAGTCTTGCGACTGCTACGCGAAGGCGGCGTTGATATCATCATTGGCACTCATCGGCTTATCTCCGGCGACCTCGTATTCAAAGATCTCGGCCTGGTAGTGATCGACGAGGAACAGCGTTTCGGAGTCCTACACAAGGAGAAGTTCAAAGAGCTTTTCAAGCTGGTCGATGTGCTGACACTTTCGGCCACGCCTATTCCACGCACTCTCTATCTTTCACTGGTCGGCGCAAAAGATATGTCCACCATCGAGACTCCGCCGCTCAACCGGCTGCCAGTGGAAACAGTAGTCTCGGCGTACGATGAGCGAATCATTCGTGCCACGATCGATCGTGAACTGGAGCGGCAGGGACAAGTATTCTTTTTGCACAATCGTGTAGCGACCATAGAGCGGGCGCGGGACCGGATCGTACACCTTTGCCCGCAGGCCAAAGTTGAAATTGGCCATGGACAAATGGACGCGGACGAACTGGAAGCGGTGATGGCGCGATTCATAGCCGGCAAGACCGACGTGCTCGTTTGCACGACGATCATCGAGAGCGGCCTCGATATTCCGAACGCGAACACGATTATCATCGACCGCGCGGATCAGTTTGGGCTCGCGGATTTGTATCAATTGCGCGGACGCGTCGGCCGAGCCGAGCACAAGGCATACGCCTATCTGCTTCTTCCGCGCGAGATGATGACAATCGGCGCCGCGCGCAAGCGGATCAGCGCCATCAAACAGTACAGTTCGCTCGGCGCCGGTTTTCGCATCGCCATGCGCGATTTGGAGATTCGCGGTGCAGGCAGCATTCTGGGCACGGCGCAGAGCGGCCACATTGTGGCGGTCGGGTTTGATTTATATTGTCAGTTGCTCAAGCAGGCAGTGGCACAGCTCAAAGGCGAAAAGCCACGGCTTCGGCTCGAGGTCGATTTACAACTCGATTTCGTCGTCACAAATGAAGCGGAGTTCGTGCCGGCTGAAGCAAGGAGCGGCGGTCTCCAGCCCGCCGAGGCGTTTGCAAAAGAGCCGGCACGTGACCGCATCCCCGCTTTCATTCCAGTCACGTACATCAGCGATCCTGCGCTGCGAATACGAGCCTATCGCGATGTCGCGGAAATCACTTCGCATGAGCAATTGGATCGACTCCGCCGCGAATGGCGCGACCGGTTTGGCTCGTTCCCTCCGCCGATTGACAATTTGTTTGCTCTTATCAAAATCAAGCTCGCCGCGGCGAAATCAGGAGTGACTCGGGTGGAAGTACGTGAGCGCAAATTGATGTTAACGCGGCACGGGGATTTTATCCTTGTCGCGGGCAAATTCCCCCGTTTAGTTGCAGCGAAACCCGAGGAGCGCCTCGGGGAAATTGTGGAACTGATCAAGAAATTATGAGGGATGTGATCCGTCAGTTTGCGATCGCTATGCTGGCTGGCTGTGTGCTTGCGGTATGGCCGCTTTGTGGCGCTGCGGCTGCCGAGGAGGAGGCCCAGGTCGTGGATGGCATTGCTGCGGTTGTGAATGGCGACGTGATTACCTACTCGCAAGTGCGCGCCCTGTCCGCGCCGCGTGAAAAACTGTTGCGGCAGCAGCTCAGCGGACAGGAACTGGAAAAAAAAATGACCGAACTGCGCCAGCTCGCTCTAAAAGATTTGATTGATCGACGCCTTGTGATCCAGGCGTTCAAAAAGGAAAGCTACCAAATCCCGGATCACATCGTGGACGAGCGGATGCACCAGATCATCCGCGAATCGTTTGGCGGTGACCGCAACACTTTCATCAAGACACTCGAGGCGCAGAATTACACGTTGGGCGAGTTCAAGCAAAAAGAGACGGAACGAATAATGGTGCAGGCCATGCGCAGCCATAACATCAAGATGAACTCGATCATTTCGCCCACGAAAATAGAAGAGTATTACAGAAAGCACCGCGACGAATTCACCAGCAAGGAGCAGATCAAATTGCGAATGATCATGATTCCTGGGCAAAAAGACACCGCGAGCGCGCCCGCGCAAAAGGCGCTGGCCGAAGAAGTGTTGGGCAAGCTGGCCGGCGGCGAAGAGTTCGATCGTGTCGCGCAGGTCTATTCCGAGGACAGCACCCGGGACAATGGCGGCGACTGGGGCTGGATCGAGCACAACACTCTGGCTGCCCCACTCGAGAAGTTCGCGTTCACCATGCCGGTCGGTCGAATCAGCAACATCATCGATTACGCCGGCAATTATTACATTCTCAAGGTCGAAGATAAACACGGCGGCACAACGAAATCGCTCGCCGAAGCGCGCTCAGATATTGAGAAGAAACTGATCGAAGAGGAAGCACAGGGTTTACAGGAACGCTGGATCGCCAGTCTCCGCGCAAAGGCTTACATCAAGACCTTCTGAGATCTTCATTGGACGTTGAGCGTTGAGCGTTGGGCGTTCGGCGTTTCCCGTGCTTATGCTCCTGCTCGCCTGGCAAGCCGTAGCCTTGGCGAAGGATGGTAATCGTGCTCGCAATCGGTTAAGTAAGATCCGATCACGAGCAGGAGCATGAGCAGAACGAAAGCGCGCATCGGTATCACTCTTGGAGATTGCGCCGGGATTGGGCCTGAGATTGTCGATCTCGCGCTGAAGTCCGGCCGCATTCCTGACTCGGCGGAATACGTCGCGATTGGGCGGCAGCCGAATTGCAAACCGGGCGAGCCGACGATCGAAACTGTGCGTGCCGCCGCTGCGGCGCTCGAGGAAGCGGCTACACTCGCGCGACGCGGCGAGCTCGATGCGATCGTGACGGGTCCGATTCACAAAGCCCTGATGTACGAAGCCGGGTTCAAGTTCCCGGGACAAACCGAATTCTTCGCCGATCGCTGCGGCGTCAAGAATTTCGCAATGTGTTTGACCGGCGGAAAAATCACGGTCGCACTGGTCACGACGCACATTCCCCTTAGCGAAGTTTCACGCACGCTTAAACAATCGGAGATTGCCCGCATCGGTCTGTTGCTTGCAGATTTCCTTTTTTCTCGATCGAAGCACACACCGCGCATTGCCGTTGCAGGATTAAATCCGCACGCTGGCGAATCAGGCAAAATCGGGCGCGAAGAAATCGAGATCATCACGCCGGCTGTGGAAGAACTGAACCGATCACCGATCACTGATCACCGATCACAGTTTTCCGGCCCCCACTCGCCGGATACGGTTTTCCATCGCGCGATTGAACGCGAATTCGACGCGGTGCTTTGCATGTATCATGACCAGGGATTGATCCCGTTAAAACTGCACGCGTTTCATAGCGGCGTGAACGTGACGCTGGGCCTCCCATTTCCTCGCACCAGCCCCGATCACGGGACAGCATTTGAGATTGCCGGCAAAGGAATCGCCCGCCCTGACAGCATGATCGCGGCGATTAATCTCGCGGTGGAGTTAGCTCAAAAACAGAAGACAACAAAGAACGAAGACGAGTTGAGCTAGGCTAAAGACCAAAATCTTCATTGCCTTTGTTTGCTTCTGTTCCCTTCCTGTTTTCCTGGTTTCCTGATTAGTTTGTCTGCCGTGAAGATCGCCAAATACGCATCCGTTTTTAACATCGGGCTGCAGAACACGTTCGTGTATCGCTGGAATTATTTCCTGCGCGCGCTGTTTGGACTGATCCCGCTGGCTGGGACGGTGTTTCTCTGGAGTGCAGTGTTCAAGGAGCGTGGCGGCAGCCTCCACGGCTACGACTACAGCTCGATGATTTATTATTATTTGCTCACGATCCTCGTCAGCAACCTCGTCGTGCCGGCAGAGGATGAATGGCAAATTGCTGCTGATATTCGCGAAGGACAGATCAACGCGCTTCTCACTAAGCCAATGAGTTATCTCGCTTACCGGTTCAGTATTTTTTTGAGTGGCCGCCTCGTTTACGCATTCGTCACACTTCCGCCAATCGCGCTGATCTTTGTTTATTTCAGGGATTACATCGTGCTGCCAGCCGATCCCCTCACTTATGTGTTTACGACGGTGTCGATATTGATGGCAGCATTCATTCAATTCTTTATCACTTACAGCCTGGCGATGTTCGCGTTCTGGATTTTGGAGATCACCACCATCGTCTTCATCGTTTATTCATTCGAATATTTCCTGGGCGGCCAGATGTTTCCCATCGACATCATGCCGCCTGCGATTCAAGCGGTGATGAAGTGGCTGCCGTTTTATTATGAGCTGTTTTGTCCCGTCGCGATCTTTCTTGGCCGTTTAAAAGGCCCTGAACTTGCACAAGCGCTGACGATCCAATCCGGCTGGCTATTGCTGGCGTGGGCCTGGGCAAACTTCATGTGGAAACGCGGCCTCGGCCATTACCAGGCCGTGGGCGGATA
>Ga0137403_10000837_pt1 | contig 39451 bp, 35 predicted proteins | sample CZOMad2_1_16fung_FD_122057 | JGI IMG/M metagenome (GOLD analysis project Ga0137403, IMG submission 122057) | Vadose zone soil fungal communities from Angelo Coast Range Reserve, California, USA - CZOMad2_1_16fungal (Hybrid Assembly) | ecosystem: Environmental > Terrestrial > Soil > Vadose zone...
AACAGCGGGCAGTATCGCTGGAACGCGGGGATGTTTGTCTGGAGTTTCATCACGGTCACGAACGGCCTCGAAAAACATCAGCCGGAAATGTTCGCCGCGTGCCAGCGCTGGTTCAAGGTCGCGGCCAATCCCGCGAAGCTCGCGAAAATTCTCGCGAAGGATTATCCGGCGCTCAAACGCGTCTCGATTGATTACGCGCTGATGGAAAAGGCGCAAAATGTGATTTGCGCCGACGGTGATTTTGAATGGGACGACCTCGGCGCGTGGAACGCACTCGCTCGACATTTGAAAGCCGACGCGGAAGGCAATTGCGCCGTGGCGGATTTCATCCATGTGGACGCTGCGCGAAATATCATTTTCGATGCGCGGACAAAAAATAAAACGCCGATTGCCGTCGTCGGCTTGCGCGATTCGATTTTGGTGCAGACGGACGACGCGGTTTTGCTCGCGCACAAATCGCAGGCGCAGAAAGTGAAGGAGTTGGTCAGGAAATTGGGCGAGGATGCGAAGCTGAAGAAATTAATTTAATTCTTCGCCTGTCGCAATTTGCCCCGGCTGCAAAAAGGTTTTGATGAGTTCGCCTTCGCCGCAAACGGTCATGCCGGAGAATTTTTTGAACCATTTGTCGTCTGGCACTTCCGGTTCGGTGTCCAACCAGCGGGCGAAGAGAATAAGTTGCTCGTGTGAGATGTTTCGTTGACGCATCCGCGTCAAAAGATGTCGCAGCAAAGCTTCAGGAAGATCTTTCCGAAGTATTTTAGGCATGAGGTTCGTTGCCGTAAAATCCGCGCACGATTTCTTCTTTCAAACGGTCGGCTTCGGCAGGGTTTTTTGCATCAACCATCCGTTTGGCCAAAGCGCCCAGTTCTTCGCCCTTCAGCATCCGGTTTCCTGTCACATTTCGAGCAAATTGAATGACTCGACTTTGTTCAGGTTTTGGCAACCGTTTTATTTCTTCGATGATTTCGACCGCTGTCATACCCAAACCATATCTGACGTGAGATTCATTTTCAAGGCAGACATTTCTTGACCTTTTCATTCCACAAGGCATACTGTCCGGCTCGGTTTTATAAATTTATGCAGCACATTCGCAATATCGCCATCATCGCGCACGTTGACCACGGCAAGACCACGCTGGTGGATTGTCTCTTGAAACAATCCGGCACGTTTCGCGCCAACCAGCATGAGTCGCAGGAGGAGCGCCTGATGGATTCGATGGATTTGGAAAAGGAAAAGGGCATCACCATCCGCGCCAAAAACGCCGCGTTCAAATACAAAAACTTTCACATCAACATCGTGGACACGCCCGGCCACGCGGATTTCGGCGGCGAGGTCGAGCGCATTATGAACATGATTGACGGCGTGCTGCTCGTGGTGGATTCCGCCGAAGGCCCGCAGGCGCAGACGCGGTTTGTTTTGCGAAAGGCGCTCGAAGCGGGCGCAAAGCCGATCGTGGTCATCAACAAAATTGACCGCGAGAACGCAAATCCGAAAAAAGTTTTGGATCAAGTTTTCGAATTATTCATGTCCCTCAACGCGACGGATGAACAACTGGATTTTCCGTTCATCTACGCTTCGGCCAAGCAGGGCTATGCAAAGACGGAACTTGAACATGTCACCGGCACGATGGAGCCGTTGTTCGAGGCGATTACGAAGCACATCCCGCCGCCGCGCGCGAAGGCGGGCGACGGTTTTCAACTGCTCGTGGCGAACTTGGATTACAGCGATTATCTGGGCCGTATCGCATTCGGAAAAATTTACGAGGGAAAAGTGAAGCTCGGCGACGCGGCGATTTGCCGACACGGCCACGGAAAAATTTCCAAGGGCAAAATCACCGCGATTTTTCATTTCGAGGGAATGAAGCGAATCGAAGTGCAGGAAGCGCACGCGGGCGACATTGTCGGGCTTGCCGGTTTCGAGGATGTTTTCATCGGCGAAACGATTTGCGATTCGGAAGCGCGCCAGACGTTGCCGTATATCCCGATTGACCCGCCGACGATCCAGATGGAATTTGCCGTGAACGACGGGCCGCTTGCGGGACAGGACGGAAAATTAGTTACCGCGCGCCATATTTGGGACCGGCTGGTGAAGGAAATCCGCACGAACGTCGCGCTGCGAATCGCGCAGACGAGCGACCCGAAAATTTTTGCGGTGAGCGGTCGCGGCGAAATGCAGATCGCGATTCTCGTCGAGCAAATGCGGCGCGAAGGTTACGAAGTTTTGGTGTCGCGCCCCGAAGTGCTTTGGAAAAAAGGGCCGGACGGCGAATTGCTCGAACCGGTTGAAAAATTGTTTGTGGAAATTCCGAGCGAAAATCTTGGCACCATCATGGAAAATCTTTCTTCGCGCAAGGCGCAGATCACAAACATGAACCATGTCGGCAACCAGGTTTCCGTCGAGGCGCTCGTGCCGATGCGCGGGTTGATTGGTTTTGAAACGGATTTGGTCAACTCGACGAAAGGCATGGGCGTGATGAGCCATTTGTTCCACGAATACGGCGAAGATCGCGGCGAAATAGCCGCGCGCAAAAACGGTTCGCTGGTTTCGATGGACTCCGGCGAGGCGACGAGTTACGCGTTGAACATGGTGCAGGAACGCGGGCGTTTGATGGTCGAGCCGGGCGACAATGTTTATGTCGGCATGATTGTCGGCGAGAACGCGCGTGAGAACGACATCCCGGTGAATCCGGTTAAGGAAAAGCGTCTGACGAATATGCGCTCGCAAGGCGATGGCAAAGGAATTCAACTCGCGCCGCCGCTCAAACTTTCGCTCGAACGCGCCTTGGAATACATAGACGTGGATGAATTTGTGGAGGCGACGCCGAAAAATCTGCGATTGCGGAAAAAAGTTCTCGACGAGAACCAGCGCAAGCGTTCCGAGAAATCGCGCGTGATGAAGTTTGTTGAGAACTGACGTTACGATTTTTTCTCCGGTTTTCCGGCGAATTCCATTCCGAGCAGGCAAACATCGTCGCCAAATTCATGGTCAACGGAAAAGGCGCAAATCGCCTGAAGCAACTCGTCGAAAAGCTGGTCGGAAGATTTTTCGGTCAAATTTCCGACATCGAGGATGAGCCGCTGTTGCGAATATAATTCTTCGTTTGCCCCCTGCACTTCGTAGACGCCGTCGGTGAAAAGCATCACGAAATCGCCGGGCGCGATGTTGACTTCGGTGCTTTCATACGGCGGGTCATCGAACAAACCGAGCGCGGGCTGGCTGCGGCCAATGGCATTGGAGAGCGTTTCGACGCGCTTTTCAGAACGGTGGATGAGCAACGGTTTCGGATGGCCGGCGTTCGCGAAGCGCATGACGCCGGTTTGACAATTCGCCACGAGATAAAAAGCGGTCGTCAGCATCGGGGAGCCGGTGCTTTTGAGGATGTTGCATAAATCGGAATTAAGTTTGCGCAAAAACATTCCCGGATCATGTGCGAGCGGTTTCAACTCCTCGCTCAACGCGCGGATCATCGCGGTGACCAGCGCGGCGCGAATGCCATGTCCCGTCACGTCGCAAATGAACATCGTGGCTTCCGTGTCCGAAAGCGCGGAAACGCTGAAAAAATCGCCGCTGACGGCTTCGGCGGGTTGATAACGGTAGACAAATTGAAACGCACTTTGCTCCGGCGGAACGCCTTTTGGAAACGTCGGATACTGCTGCGGCAGCATGGCGTTTTGAATTTCACGCGCTGTGCGCAAACTTTCTTCACGCAATTGATTTTTGACGCGCAACTCTTCACGGCTCCGTGACAATTCGGCGGTCGCGCGGCGGATTTGATCTTCGGCGCGCTTGCGTTCAGTGATGTCTTCCACCGTGCCTTCGTAGTAAAGCAGATTTCCCTGCGGATCGCGGACGGCGCGGCAATTTTCTGAAATCCAGATGATGGTTTCGTCCTTGCGATAAATTTTCGACTCGAAGCCGCTTAATGTGTCGTGTTCCTGCATCAGATGGACAAACTCGTCCCGCCGCATCGGCTCGACATAAAGCCGATGCGCGATGTCCGTGACATTCGCCATCAACTCCGCCGGCGATTCGTAGCCGTAAATCCGCGCCAGCGCGACGTTCGCCAGCAAATAATGGCCGTCCGTCGTCGTGCGAAAAACGCCTTCGACCAGATGATCAAAAATGCCGTAGTAATTTTCCTTTTGCTCGATTAACGCGACGCGTTCGTGTTGTCGCTCCATGGCGCAGCGGATCTGGCGATCCAGTCTTTGCGCGTTGAATTCCTCCTTCGGGAAAAAATCCTGCGCGCCCGCGCTCACGGCCTCAACTGCGAACGTCTCATCGGAAGCTGAACCAAAAACGATGACCGGCAGTTGCGGCGCTTGAACGGCAAGTGATGTGATTTGAAACAAACTCGCCGCATTTTGAACAGCAGGTTCAAATAAAACGGCGCAAAAAGAATTTTTTTCGATCGTGGAAATGGCGTTGTCGAACGTGGAGACTTCGATTGTTCCTCCAGTTTTGCGTATCGCATCGGCCACGTCGTCCGCAAAGCGCCTGTCATTGCCAATGAACAAAATTTTCAGCGGTTCGGCTTCCATTTCAATTTTTCTCCACGAAAGCATACACGGATGTTGGCCAGCCGCAAGTCGCATGCAGTCCAGCCATCGGCAAATCGCCTTTCCAAAAGCGCGCCGCCGATTTAAGCTGGCGTCCTGAAAAAATGCCGAGCGTTTTCATAAAAACATACGGTTGCCAGATGAACGAGCGCGATAGCGAAGCCGTCGCCGCCCAACTCGTCGCCAAAGGTTATTCGCTCGCGCCGTCCGAAAACTTTGCGGACGTGATTTTATTGAACACTTGCAGCGTCCGCGATTTTGCGGAACAAAAAGCCATCGGCAAAATGCAAAACCTCGCCGCCGACGTTCGCAAAAATCGTCCAAACGTCGTGCTCGGCTTCATGGGCTGCATGGCGCAGAGCAGGGGACAAGAATTGGTTGATAAACTGCCCGACGTGGATTTGGTCATCGGCACGCAGAAATTTCACCGCACGGCAGATTACCTCGACGAAATCATTTCCGGCACGCGCGAAAAAATCGTGGACGTGAAAGCTGAAGAAAAAAGCGAGGCGACGATTCGTGAACATTTGCTCAATGGCAATTCGCAAAAATCCGTCAGCGCGTTCGTCAGCATCATGCAAGGCTGCAACCAGTATTGCACCTTTTGCATCGTGCCTTACACGCGCGGCGAAGAACGCAGCCGCGCGATTCCCGACATTGTAAATGAATGTCGCGAACTCGTTTCGCGCGGTGTGAAGGAAATCACATTGCTCGGCCAGATTGTTACGAGCTACGGCAAGCGCGACTCATCACTCACCACTCATCACTCATCACTTTCTCCATTCGTTCAACTCCTCGAAGCCGTTCACGAAATTGACGGACTCGAACGCATCCGTTTCACCTCGCCGCACCCGAAAGGTTACGGCGACGATTTGATTGACGCCTACGCGCGGCTGCCGAAATTGTGCGAGAGCGCGCACATTCCTGTCCAAAGCGGCAGCGACCGTGTTTTGAAACTCATGCACCGCGGCTACACGCGCGAAAAATTCCTCGGCATCATAAAAAAATTGCGCGCGGCTAACCCGGAAATTGGAATCACGACGGACATCATCGTCGGCTTTCCCGGCGAAACGGAAAAGGATTTCGAGGAAACGCTTTCGCTCGCGCGCGAGGTGGAGTTCGACAACGCCTACATCTTCAAATACTCGCCGCGCCGAGACACGCCCGCCGCCGCAATGCCCGATCAAGTGCCGCAGAAAATCCGCGAAGAACGAAATCAGCAATTGCTTGAAACTGTCAACGAAATCGGAAAGCGCAAATATAATTCTTTCGTCGGGCGGCAGACCCAAATTCTCGTTGAAGGGCCGAGCAAGAAAAACGCGGCGCGGATGTCCGGCCGCACGCGCTGCAACAAGATTGTTTTGTTCGACGGCTCGGAACGGCATCGCGGCCAGATCATGGATTTGAAAATCACGCGCGCCGGTTCCTTCACGCTTTATGGCGACCCGGCGATTGTGAATTTATAAATTTCGAAATTCTTCCTCGGTCAAACCGGACTGTTTCAGAATCGAACGGAAAGTTCCCGTCGGAATGTCGCCCGGATGCATCGCCACATAAGTTTGACGGCCATTGGCGTGCCTCAAAACGGCGTGCGAACCGGATTGTCGTTTGACGACGAAACCCGCGCGCTGCAATTTTGCCAAAGCTTCACGCGCTTTGTAAGGCATCGTCGGGAAGTTCGAGAGTTGAGAACAACGATTCGGACGGAGCGGAAATGGTTTCGCCGTTGGCGCGTTTTTCCGACAGCCACAATTTGAGCAGATCGGCGGCGGATTCGCGCGCACCTTCGATTCCCAAGCCGTGCGTGGTGAGGCTCAAGCTCGGAATGTGCGCGTAATAATATCCGGCGGGAAAACCGGCGTCTTGAACTTTTTCAAAAACAACGCTGAAGTTCATTCCAGAAAGATACGGCTCAAATAGCAAACGTCAAAATGAAAATCACGCGCGCCGGTTCCTTCACATTTTACGGCGACCCCGGCAATTATGAATTTGTAAGAGAGAAGCCGAGTGATCTTAATCCGTAGATTTGTCGGATGACTTGTCCTGTTTGGCATCGAGTTGAACTTTAAGAACGGTTGAAAAAATATTCAGTCCTGCAAGAAACCACCACACGAATACAAAAATAAACCAGTGAAGCACTTCGGTGGTTCTAACCAAAGCCTTGTTATAGTCTTGCAAAAGTTTAAGCAAATTTTCTGGCGATTGAATTTCACCCACGGTTTTCGGGAATCCAAACGTGCTAATCACAGGTGTGCATGGCAAAAGCATCCAAAGCATGATCAAGAAAGCGCCGACTGCAATGCTCATCAGTTTGAAAATGGCGATTGAAGCATGGAATTTGTTTTTGATTCGCAACTTGATCCAAATGAGCGTGATGGATAGAGGCAAGCCAATGATGAGCATTATCCAAGGAAGCAATTTATATAAGTCGGTGTCGGGATACATAACGCTACGCTATTTTGAAGGAAACGGTTTGTCCAGTTTGAAATTTTTTGTGTTCATTCGTGTCAATTCATGGTTAGCTTTCTAAAATGAAATTGTCACTTTTGTCCATTTTGCTCGGCCTCGGTCTGGGCGCGCCGCAAATTTATGGAATTCTTAATCCGCAAAAATTCGCGGCATCCGTCCGCAGATTTCCGCGCAATTTGACCGCCGGCATTTTTCTCATGCTGCTCGCCACGGCGTGGTTCGCATGGAACGTGAACGTCGAACCGATTTCAGATTTTTCCGCGTTCAAACCTTATATGCTCGCCGCATTTATCGCCGTCGGAGTTTTATCGTGCATTTACGTTCAGGATTTTTTGTCCGTGCGCGCATTGGCCGTTTTATTTTTGTTACTGGCAAAATTGATGGTGGATACTGGCCGTCCGCATTTGGGCTATTCAAAATGGGTTTTGGTCATCCAAATCTGGGCTTACGTTCTGATCGTCGCGGGAATCTGGTTCACCGTCACGCCGTGGAAATTGCGCGATCTGCTGAATTGGGCGACGGCGACCGAAACGCGAATTAAAATTGGCAGTTCAATCAGGCTCTTGTTCGCGCTGTTCGTTTTAATTCTCGGATTGACCGCGTTTCACGCGATGTAATTTTTCATGAACGTTGCGGACATCAGAAGAGATTACGCTCTCAGCGACTTGCAGCGCGCGGAACTGGATGCGAATCCACTGGCGCAATTTGAGAAATGGTTTGCGCAAGCCGCCACTCAAAAATCGGATTCTTATTTTCGCAGGATTGGCATCGCGCTTTTCAAATTGTGGCACGCGATTCTCGGCCACACGCCGCCGGATGTGAACGCGATGGTTCTGGCGACCGTGGACAAAAATGGAATTCCTTCCACGCGCACGGTCTTGCTCAAGGGTGTGAACGAACGTGGCTTCATTTTTTACACGAATTACGACAGCCGCAAAGGGCGCGAACTTTTAGAAAATCCGAATGCGTCGCTGACTTTTTATTGGCCGGATTTGGAGCGGCAGATTTGCATCGCCGGTCCGGTCGGAAAAATTTCCCGCGATGAATCGGAAAGATATTTCAAATCGCGTCCGCGTGGCAATCAACTCGCGGCTTGGGCGTCAAATCAAAGCGACGCGGTCAAAGACCGCGCCGCACTCGAAACGCATTGGAATGAAATGGAAAAGAAATTTCCAAACGAAGTTCCGTTGCCGCCGAATTGGGGCGGATACGTTTTGAAGCCGGAGCGGATTGAATTCTGGCAAGGGCGTCCAAGCCGTTTGCACGACCGTTTTCAATACGCGATACAAGCGGACAATTCCTGGAAACTGGAACGCCTCGCACCGTAAAAAAGTGGGAGACGACGTAAGGAGTCTCATTTCAAAAACGAATTGATCAGAGCCTTGTCACCTCGGCTCCTACAATTATTTTTCTTCCGCAGCGGCGTCTTCCTTGTCCTCGCCGACGACCGGCGCGATGGCTTGAAGTTTGTCCTTTTCGGCGAGGTTCACGAGCTTGACGCCTTGCGTGTTGCGTCCGGCTTCGCGGATGCCTTGCACGGGGATTCGCACCATCTGGCCACCGACGGTGATCAACATGATTTCGTCGTTGTCGCGGACTGTCAGCGCGCCGATGACCGCGCCGGTCTTCTCGTTCGTCTTCATCGTGATGATGCCTTTGCCGCCGCGCGATTGGATGCGGTATTCCTCGAAATCAGTCCGCTTGCCAATTCCATTTTCGCCCGCGACCAAAAGTTTTGCGTCGGGAACGACAATCGCCAGCGCAACCACTTCGTCGCCTTTGTAAAGATTGATGCCGCGCACGCCGCCGGCGGGACGGCCCATCGGACGCGCGTCTTCCTCGTCAAAACTGATGCTCATGCCGTCGCGCGTGATGAGGACAACTTTGTCCTTCCCCGTGGTGAGCTTCACTTCGATCAGGTTGTCGCCTTGATCAATGCCGATGGCGATGATGCCGCCTTTGCGGACATTCGCAAAATCAGCCAGCGCAGTTTTTTTCACGGTGCCTTGTTTCGTCGCAAAGAAAATATAGCCGGGCTGCTCCCAGGTGATGTCTTCTTTGTCGGCGTTCGTTTTTGAAAGGACGCGGATGAGCGCGGCGACATTTTCGCCCGCCTTCAATTCCAAAAGATTTGCGATGCTCCGGCCTTTCGCGGCGCGTCCCATGTCGGGAATTTCATGCACGCGCTCGACATACACGCGCCCGGTGTTCGTGAAGAACATCAAATAATCATGCGTGCTCGCGGTGAACAGATGCTCGATGAAATCCTTGTCCTCGTCGGTCGCGGCCTCGCGCGTGGTCATCCCGATGACGCCTTTGCCGCCGCGCCGTTGCGAGCGGTAACTGGAAACATTCGTGCGTTTGATGAGACCGTTATGCGTGAGCGTGATGATGACGCCTTCGTTCACGATCAAATCTTCGATGGCGATTTCACCTTCGTCAGGAACAATCTGGCTCTTGCGCGGCGTGGCGTATTTTTCTTTGATGACCTTCAACTCATTTTTGATGATGGTCATCACGCGCGATTCCTTGGCAAGGATGTCCAGCAAATCCTTGATGCGCTCGAGCAATTCTTTGTATTCGCCCTCGACCTTGTCAATTTCCAGCGCGGTCAGTTGATACAAACGTAATTCCAGAATCGCGTCCACCTGCCGCTCGGTCAGCGCGTATCGGCCTTTGTCCAGACGTGTCTCGCTGCGAATCAAAATTCCCCAGCGCTCGACCTGTTTTTGCGTCCACTCAAACGCGAGCAATTTCACGCGCGCTTCCTCGCGCGTCTTGGATTTGCGGATGATGGCGATGAATTCGTCCAAATTCGCCAGCGCGATGAGATAACCTTCGAGCAATTCGGCGCGCTCCTCGGCCTTCTTCAATTCAAAGCGCGTGCGGCGCAAAACGACTTCGCGGCGGTGCTCGATGTAGCACTGGATCATTTCCTTGAGCGTGAGCGTCTTCGGTCTGCCGTGGTCAATTGCGAGCGAATTGACGCTGAACGAAACTTCCAGCTGCGTATGCTTGTAAAGATTGGCGATGACGACCTTGGGATTGCCGTCGCGTTTCAGTTCCATCACGAGCCGCGTGTTTTCGTCGGACTCGTTGCGCATCGCGGAGATTTCCGTGATGATTTTTTCGTTCACCAGCCCGGCGATTTTTTCCTCGAGCGCCGCGCGGTTGACGTTGAACGGAATTTCGGTGATGACGAGCTGCTCGCGGTTGCCCTTGATTTCCTCCGAGCCGACGCGCCCGCGCAACTTCACGCTGCCCTTGCCGGTCGTGAAATAATTCTTGATGCCCTCGACGCCGCAGATCATTCCGCCGGTCGGAAAGTCCGGGCCTTTGATGAATTTCATCAACTGCGCGATGGTGATCTCCGGGTTGTCAATCTGCGCGCAGATGCCGTCAATCACCTCGCCGAGATTGTGCGGCGGCATGTTCGTGGCCATGCCGACGGCGATGCCCGTGCCGCCGTTGACGAGCAGATTCGGGAACGCCGCCGGAAAAACCGTCGGCTCGGTCATGCGCTCGTCGTAGTTCGGGACAAAATCCACCGTGTCACGCTCCATGTCTTCCATGAGCGCCGCGCCGAGGTGCGTCAGCCGCGCCTCGGTGTAACGCATCGCCGCCGGCGGGTCGTCTTCGATGGAACCAAAATTTCCTTTTCCGTCCACGAGCCGTTCGCGCATCGCCCACGGCTGCGCCATGTGGACGAGTGTCGGATAAATCACCGCTTCGCCGTGCGGATGGTAATTGCCGCTCGTGTCGCCGCAGATTTTCGCGCACTTGTAAGGCTTGCGTCCGGGGAACAGCGACAACTCGTGCATCGCGTAAAGGATGCGGCGTTGCGAAGGTTTCAAGCCATCGCGCACGTCGGGCAGCGCGCGCGAAATGATCACGGACATTGAATAGTCGAGGAACGAATTCTTGATTTCGTCCGCGACATTGATCTTCGCGATCTTTTCGTTCGCGGCGAACAACGGCGTGTTGCTCACGGGCAATTCGTTCGGGTCTTTGGGTTTATTTTCGTCAGGCATGATAAATTTATTTTGGCTGCGGCAGTTCTTCGACATTTTCCGGCGTCAACGTGATTCCCAACTGCTGGCACGCGGCGCGGATTCGCCCATCGGTCGCGCACATCCCGGCGCTGCGGTGCAAATCGCACGTCGCGACATGCAGCGAGTCCAGCGTCCGCAACGGGATGCGCGGGTGACACGCCAGTTGGATCGCGCTGGCGCGTTCGAACACCCTGCGGTTCAGCGGAAACAGCAGGACAAGTTCGCTTTCAACCATTGCAAAAAACTTTTCCGTCGCGCCAACGCGCTCGCGCTGTGTGATGTCGTTGCCGCGCTCTTTGAACAGCAACGCCGCGCAAACTTCTGTCAGGGCCAGTTCCGATGACTCAAAACTGTGCCCTGACAGGTTGCGCACAAACCAATCGCTGTCGGTTTCGCGCACGAGCAGTTTCACGATGATGGCCGAGTCCAGATACATACATCACCAGCCCCGCGCGTCGCGATCCTGCCGGACAGCTTCGTCAGCCGAAAGTCCGCGATGAATCGGCTGCTTCGTCAGGTAATCACCCATGCCCTGAAAAATTTTCCGGGGCTTGGACGCCGCCGCGCCCACGAGCCGCGCCTTGGGCAGACCATCGCTCGTGATGGTAAGCTCATGTCCGGACGCCACCCATTCGAGGAGTGCGGACAAATGTGCCTTGGCATCGCGCACCGATACTACACGTCCCCAACTGGCGACCGCCGCATCACGCAAAACCATCGGCTCTTCGCGCTTGGCTTTCTTGTAACTGATAGTTTTTTCTTTCATGCGCTTAATGTAGTCACATGAGACTACATTGTCAACCATAAAAATTAAACGTCCAGATTGCGCACGTTAAGCGCATTATCCTCGATGAACTGGCGGCGCGGCTCGACTTCCTCGCCCATGAGTCGCGAGAACATTTCCTCGGCCTCGACGGCGTCGGTCAAATCAATCCGCAACAGCTTGCGCACGACCGGATTCATCGTGGTCTCAAAAAGTTCCTTCGCGTCCATTTCGCCGAGACCTTTGAAGCGGGTCATCTGGATGCCTTTTTTGCCGACGGCTTTGACGCCCGCGAGAATTTCAGGGATCGAAAACAGCGGCGTCACGTTCGCCTTGTCGCCTTCGCCTTCGATCAATTCATACAACGGCTTGTCCTGCGCGGCATAATGATCCACGGCCAAACCTTTCTTGGAAAGTTTGCCGAGCAAATCGGCGATGACCTTACTCTCAAGATGCAAATCCGCCGGAACCGCGCGGCGCGTCTGGTTTTTGGGCTTGTCGGATTTTTCCTTCGCCTCGGCGTCGTAAAGATCGGAATTCTTGTCCTTGAATTTTTGCACGTCGTCAAGGTCGTCAAAATAATGGACGGTCTCGTCGTTGCCCTCGCGGACTTTGATGAGATAAACCGGGAACGTTCCCTTCGTGCTGCGCTTCTCGACGTAATCGCCAAAGTCGCCGCCTTGACGACGGATGAACGTCGCGTATTTGTCGAGCGATTCGAGCAATGTCAAAATTTCTTCGAGTTGTTTCGGCGCAAGTTCGCGTCCGTCCGCGAGATTTTTCAACTTCACTTCTTCCACGCCGTTTTGCAGCAGGATGCGGTTGAGTTGCACGTCGTCGTCAATATAATCGGTCTTCTTTTTGCGCGTGATGCTGTAAAGCGGCGGCTGCGCGATGTAAACGTAACCGTCCTTGATGAGCTTCGGCATCTGGCGATAAAAAAACGTAAGCAGCAACGTGCGGATGTGCGAGCCGTCCACGTCTGCGTCGGTCATGATGATGATTTTGTGATAGCGCAATTTCGCGATGTCGAACGCGCCTTCGCCCTCGCCGTCGCCGATGCCTGTGCCGATTGCCGTGATCATCGTGCGGATTTCTGTGTTCTGCAAAACTTTGTCGAGCCGCGCTTTTTCGACGTTAATCAATTTGCCGCGAATCGGAAGAATCGCCTGAAATTTTCTATCGCGACCTTGCTTCGCCGAGCCACCGGCGGAATCACCTTCGACGATATACAACTCGGTGTTCACCGGATCGCGGTCGGAACAATCCGCCAGTTTTCCCGGCAACCCACCGCCCGTGAGCGCGGATTTGCGAACTGCCTCGCGTGCTTTTCGCGCAGCTTCGCGTGCGCGTGCGGCATTCAAACTTTTGTCAATGATGCGTTTTGCGATTGGCGGATTGGCGTCGAAGTAAGTCATCAAACCTTCGTAAGAAACCGAGCCGACAATTTTTTCCACTTCCGGCGAAAGCAATTTCACCTTCGTCTGCGATTCAAATTTCGGATCGCTGTGCTTCACCGAAATCACCGCCGTCAAACCTTCGCGCACGTCGTCGCCGGTGATTTGCGGGTCTTTTTCCTTCAGCAATTCGTTCGACTTCGCATATTGGTTGATGGCGCGCGTCACCGCGCTGCGGAAGCCGCTCAAATGCGCGCCGCCGTCGGGATTGAAAACCGTGTTCGTGTAGCAAAGCACCTGCTCGCTGTAGCTGTCGTTGTATTGCAGCACGACCTCGACGTGGACTTCGATTTCCTTGTCGTCCAATTTTTCCTTCGTCTCCTTGTTGAACGAAATCGGTTTCGGATGCAGCGGCTCCTTGCTCTTGTTGAGCTGCCGGACAAACTGCTCCACGCCGTCGCGATAATAAAAAACTTCCGGCTTCGCGTCAGTCTGGCGTTCGTCATGAAAGGTGATTTCCAATCCCGAATTCAAAAACGCCAGTTCGCGCAACCGCTGCGAGATGATGGCCGCCTTGAACTCAATCGTGTCACGAAAAATTTCCGGGTCGGGCTTGAACGTGATGAGCGTGCCGGTGCTTTTCGTTTTGCCGATGACGTGCAGTTTTTGGATCGTCTTGCCGCGCTCAAATTCCATGTGATGCACTTCGCCGTCGCGCGAAACTTCGACCTCGAACCATTCTGAAACTGCGTTCACGCACTTCGCGCCGACGCCGTGCGTGCCGCCGGAAAATTTATATCCGCCCTGGCCATATTTGCCGCCGGAGTGCAACGTCGTGAGGACCATTTCCACGCCGGGAATTTTATATTGCGGATGGATGTCCACCGGAATCCCGCGCCCGTTGTCGCGGACAGAAAGCGAACCGTCCATGTGGATTATCACTTCTATTTTGTCGCAATGACCCGCGAGATGTTCGTCCACGGAATTGTCCAAAACTTCCGAGACGCAATGATGCAGCGCGCGCTCATCCGTGCCGCCGATATACATGCCGGGTTTTTTGCGGACGGCTTCGAGACCCTCAAGTTTTCCAAGCTGCGCCGAGCCGTAATTGGCCTTGATTTGCCCGCCTGCGGGTGCTTTTTTTTCTTCGGAAGATTCAGAATTTTTCGCCATAAAATTGGTCGCTTCAGTTCCGAAAATCGGCGCTGACAAGCGTCCCAAAATAATAAAAAAACAGGCGGCTTTTCACAATAGTTATTTAAGGTTTTTTTGCCCCAAAAACACCATTAGTTGTGGCGGATTTTCCTTGCCAGCCGGATATATTGTGGTTCTCGAAAATCAGGCGCAGTCCATGATTTTTCCTTCCTGCGCTGGAAAAGCGGCCTTACTTTCCACGAATTTATCCACTGATTGGAATCCCGGCTCTTGTGGAATTATGCCGTTGACGGAAGTTTCCCTCTCCCCATCCGATGGGGAGAGGGTCAGGGTGAGGGGTTCATAATTAAAATCAAAGCTCCTCACCCCGGCCCTCTCCTCGTCTGGCGAGGAGAGGGAGACAATTCAGAGCGTTCTTCCATCAAAGATATAATCCCGGAAATTGCTTCGGTTGGACAGCATTTGTCCAACCCTCTCCCGTAATCTCGCCAGATGATGACGTCATCGAGACGGTGGACAAATGAGCGAAGCCAGACCATTCCGGCTGTCAGCATGATTTCAGCGGCTCGAATCCTGACAGCAACAGTTCGTTGCCAGATTACTACGACTTCTGTCCTGACTCGTCAGGCTCAAATCCTGAAAGTTCCGGCCTCAAGCCATACTGCTCCGGTTTCTATCCCGACACTGCCGGATGCCATCAAGATAACTCCCGCTCGTAGCCTGACATCACAGGATTTTACAAAAACCCTTGTTTTCCGAGTTTTCCCGACAATTTCTCCGCAACGACATTTTTTGCGGATGGAAAAAACAAAAACGAAAGGAGGTGAATCATCATGGCAAAAGACCAAACCGTTCCCGTCGGTGGCGACAGCTTGAAAGCCGACGCCGACGCATTGGCGGCCTTGCAGAAGATCAGCGGCTACGCGCCGGCGAATGCCGGCTTCGCGCTGGCCAAGCTCACCGCCGCATCCGACGCGCTGAAAACTGCCGCCGACACCTTCGCGCAGGCCGAGGCCGACTGGCAGACCGCGCGCGACGGACACGTGACCGCGCAATGGACGTTCCACAACGCCATGCTTGGAGCCAAGCAGCAAGTCCTCGCGCAATTCGGCGACGACAGCGACGAAGCACAGGCGATGGGATTGACGAAAAAATCCGAACGCGCCAAGCCCACGGCCAAAGTGAAAACCGCCGCCGCAGTGGCGAAGTAAAACGGTAGGGCAAAGCTGCTGCTTTGCCGAATTTGGGCTGCGCGGCAGCACAGCCCTGCCATATAAAAAATCAAACGCGTCAGTCGGAAAATTCCGGCTGGCGCGCCTTTTTTATTTCAAGCAAAGTGCTTTCGGATTCTCTGCAAAAGCCGCGCATGATTTTTCTTCGCAAGCTCGTGTTCCCAAACCCGCAGCACCCGCCAATTGGCCCGCCGCAAGGCGCGCGTCACGAGTTTGTCGCGCGCGATGTTCCGGGAAAATTTCCGGCGCCAGAACGCCGCATTGCCCTTCGGTTGTGTTCCATGCTTTGGACAGCCGTGCCAGAAACAGCCGTCCACAAACAATGCCAGCCGCGCCTGTCGGAAAACAAAATCCGGGCGAACGCGCACACCCTCTCCGCTCTGGGGAGAGGGCCGGGGTGAGGTGCTTCGTTTCCGTCCATCAACTCTCAACTCCCCGACTCTCAACTGAATTTGCCTCCGCCAGCCGGTGATTTTGTTCCGGCGAAATAACTTTGCCAGCGCGACTTCCGTGCCCTTGTTCCCGCGCGAGCGGATGCGCGACATCAACTCGCTTCGGGTTAATCCTGCAAATAACTTGCTCACGACTGCAAAGAGTATAAGCACGGCTCGCCAAAGAAAAGTTTCCCGATGACGATTTCTCCAGGGACATTCACAATGCTTCGAGATAAAATCTAAACATGATTACAATTTTCCATGTTCCTCGAATCGAGGATAACAAAGCTTTCGTAATTGTCGGCGAAAATCCTGAAGACGCTTTTTTCCGCGCGAAGGAAACCAACTGCCTTCCGAATAATTTTCCAATTACGGCTTGGCACGAATTGGCCAAACCCAAAGAGCACCACGAAAGCCTTGATGAATTTGAAATGCGCTACGAACCGATGAAAAATAATTTTGATGAGTCCGCCGCTTATGAAGGTGCGTGGTTTGAAACTTTTGGAGAAGCCGAATTGTTCGTGCGAAACGCCGACCCGAAAACAGTTTGGACAATTGTTGAAGGCGACGAATTTCTTTGGCTCATCGCAGGTTTTCACTATGTCAATCGCTTCGGGTATTTAATTACTCGAACGCCGTGGAAATCAGATGACGAAATTTATTTCTTTGAGTGAAAGCTATTCGTTTTCAGAAATAGTCTTGAACCATTCTTCGTCCACCGTAACGCGTTCGATTGCTTCAATCTTTAGACCCAGCCGAAGCTCGCGAAGCTTTTCTGCCAGATGTTCGCCGTCCACCAGCTCAATCGGTCTCGCACCATCGCGTGTTGCTTCTTTTTCAGCTTCGCGCGTGAAGTAGCCGGTGGTGATAAATAATCCCTTGTCTGCCCGGCCTTCCATTGCGCCGCGAAAGTCACGAATCTTTTCGACACCGACAGCACCGGCGTATCGTTTGCACTGAAAGAAAACATGGAATGTAAGAAATCCATTTAGTCGCACGATGCCTCGGCCATCAATTCCACCGTCGCCATTTTGTCCCGTCACCTCGACTTGAACGAAACCAGACTCACGGAGCATGCGCTGGATGAGCCGCTCGAAACCTTTTGGTGTGAGGACTTGTGTCAACACGCGATGCAGATTTGAAAAGCTCGCCGCTCTGTCCTTCGGGTGTCCAGCGTGCATTGAGCAAGCCCCGGACATTTTCAAATAAAAACATTTTTGGCCGCACGCAACGAATCACGCGAACCATTTCTTGAAAAAGGTGATTTGATGGGATGTCCCTTTTATCCAACTTGAATGTGCGCCGATGACCAATGCCGGAGTAGCCCTGACATGGCGGACCACCGCAAACAAGGTCAATGTCCTCGATGCCTTTGTAACGCCAGTAAGTTTTCAGCAAACCCAAGTCAACATCCGTAAGATTGTAAATGTCACTCACGGGAATAATGTCCATGCCCGTGCGATTGGCGATGTAGGTCTCGGCTGCTTGTGGATTGATTTCTGAAAACAGCAGCGGGTTAAAACCAGCCTCTTCCAACCCAAGTGACAATCCACCGCATCCCGCAAAAAGGTCAATACAATGCAGCTTGCGCGGCGGATGGTTTCCATTAACGCGATAAGCAGGACTTTCTTCGCGCAAAGTTTGTGCCTGCGACTTCATTGGAGAAAATCGGTGAAGTTTTTTTTCTTCAATCTCTTTTTCTTCGCGCTTGTATTCAGCCCATTGTTCGGCAAACGGCTTTTCGCCAGACTTTGGCTTGTATTTGCCGCGCAACGATCTGATGAACTTCCGCGTTTCTGCGGGAGAAGTTTTTTTGCGTTTCGCCATGCCGCAAGTTTGCGCCGGAAATTTATCAGCGTCAATTCCGCCTTCACTTCATTTCGGCGCGACAGACCGCGTAATCTGCGGTTGAAAAACAAATCCAACTCGCTTTTCCCGCGCGCGAACTTTATTTTCAACGAATGTCTTTGACTGAAGATTCATTGAAACATCCTGACCAATTTGTCCGCCGCCACATCGGCCCGAATGCCGCTGAAACACAAGAGATGTTGAAACTGCTCGGCTTTGATTCGCCCGACGCGCTTGCGTCCGCCGCCGTCCCGAAAAAAATCCGGCTCAATAAGAAATTAAACCTTCCCGCCGCGCGCAGTGAACATGATGCGCTGATTGAGATAAAAAAAATCTCGTCCGAGAACAAAGTTTTCCGCTCGTTTATCGGCATGGGCTATTACGACACGATCACGCCGCCGGTCATCCAGCGCAACGTGTTCGAGAATCCCGGCTGGTATACGCAATACACGCCGTATCAGGCGGAAATTTCCCAAGGCCGCCTTGAAGCGCTCCTGAATTTCCAGACGATGGTCAGCGAACTGACTGCGCTCGATATCGCCAACGCCTCGATGCTGGACGAAGCCACCGCCGCTGCTGAAGCCATGACGATGTCGCATCGGCTGAAAGATGGTCGAAACATTTTCTTCATCTCCGAAACCTGTCATCCGCAAACCATTGAAGTTGTCCGCAGCCGCGCCAAGGCGCTTGGAATTGAAATTGTCGTCGGCAATCACGAGAATTTTCAATTCAGCGAAAAAGTTTTTGGTGCGCTCGTGCAATATCCCGATACGTTCGGCGCGATCCATGATTACTCCGGCTTCACCGAAAAAGCCCACGCTGTTGGCGCAATGCTCACTGTCGCAACCGATTTGCTCGCGCTCACGCTCATCAAGCCGCCCGGCGAATTCGGCGCGGACATCGCCGTCGGCAGCGCGCAACGTTTTGGCGTGCCGCTTGGCTACGGCGGACCGCACGCCGCGTTCTTCGCCACGCGCGACGAATTCAAACGCCAGATGCCCGGACGCATCGTCGGCGTGTCCAAAGATTCACGCGGCAAACCCGCGTTGCGCCTCGCGCTCGGCACGCGCGAGCAACACATTCGCCGCGAGAAGGCCACGAGCAATATCTGCACCGCGCAGGCGTTGCTCGCGAACATGGCCTCGCTCTACGCCTGTTATCACGGTGCGGACGGCTTGAAGAAAATCGCGCAGCGCGTTCATGCACTGACGCAAATTCTCGCTGCTGGCTTGACTAAACTCGGCCACAAAGTTTCCGCGCAAAATTATTTTGATACTGTTCGCATTGAACTTGCTGGAAAAAATTCGGCGGAAATTCTGAAAATTACCGAAGCGCATCGCATGAATTTTCGCGCGATTGACGAAAAAACCATCGGCATTTCGCTCGACGAAACCACGAACGCAAATGACGTTGCGGAAATTTGGCAAATCTTTAACGGCGATAAATCTCCAGCTTTCACAGTGGCCGAACTTGCGCCAGCCAATTCGCAATTCGTAATTCGCAATTCGCAATTCCTCGCGCACAAAGTTTTCAACTCGTATCACAGCGAGACCGAGATGCTCCGCTACATCAAGCGGCTCGAATCGCGTGATCTCTCGCTCACGGCCTCGATGATTCCGCTCGGCTCTTGCACGATGAAGCTCAACGCGGCGGCGGAAATGTTTCCCGTGTCGTGGCCGGAATTCGCGAAGATTCATCCGTTCGCGCCGATCAAACAGACGCGCGGCTACCAGAAACTTTTCGAGCAACTCGAAACCTGGCTCGCCGAAATCACCGGATTCGCCGGCATTTCGCTCCAGCCCAACGCCGGTTCGCAGGGCGAATACGCCGGATTGCTCGTCATCCGCGCGTATCATGAATCGCGCGGCGACACGCATCGCAACGTCTGTTTGATTCCGACTTCCGCGCACGGCACGAATCCCGCGAGCGCGGTCATGGCCGGAATGAAAGTTGTCGCCGTCGCGTGCGATACGAACGGCAATATTGACGTCGCGGATTTGAAATCCAAAGCCGAGGCGCACAAAAATGATTTGTCGTGCCTCATGATCACTTATCCCAGCACGCACGGCGTGTTCGAGGAAACCATCCGCGAGATTTGCGAAATCGTCCACGCCAACGGTGGCCAGGTCTACATGGACGGCGCGAACATGAACGCGCAAGTCGGCCTCACCAGCCCCGGTTTCATCGGCGCGGACGTCTGCCATTTGAATTTGCACAAAACGTTTTGCATCCCACACGGCGGCGGCGGGCCGGGCGTCGGGCCGATTGGCGTGGCGGAGCATCTTGTCGAGTTTTTGCCCGGCCACAACGTCATCAACCTCGGCGGCGAAAATCCGATTGGCGCAGTCGCCGCCGCGCCGTGGGGCAGCGCGAGCATCCTCACGATTTCGTGGATGTATATCGCGATGATGGGCGCGGACGGACTGACCGAGGCGACGAAGTTCGCAATTCTAAATGCCAATTATATTTCCAAGCGGCTGGAAAAATATTTTCCGACGCTCTACCGCAGTAACGGCCTCGTCGCGCACGAGTGCATTCTGGATTTGCGCGCGTTCCACGCCACGACCGCCGAGGACGTGGCGAAACGCCTTATGGATTATGGCTTTCACGCGCCGACGCTTTCATTTCCCGTCGCCGGCACGCTCATGGTCGAACCGACCGAAAGCGAATCGAAATACGAACTCGACCGCTTCTGCGACGCGATGATTTCCATCCACGCGGAAATGACGGCGATTGAAAACGGTTCTGCCGACGCGAAAAATAATTTGCTCAAAAACGCGCCTCACACGGCAGACCAAATCGCGAGCGACAATTGGAATCGTCCTTACACGCGCGAGCAGGCGGCGTTTCCGGCGAAAGATTTGCACGACTACAAATTCTGGCCGCACGTCAGCCGTGTGGACAACGTCTTCGGCGACCGTAATCCGGTTTGCTCGTGCGCGGGGATGGAGAACTACACTTCCTAGCCACAGATTGGCACAGATGAAACACAGATAAATACTTCCCTGCGCCGTGCTGAAAAATCTGTGTTCAATCCGTGTTTCATCCGTGGCTAAAAATTGATTGCCGCATTCACCGCCGCGACGAGCGCGTTGACACGCGTTTGCAGTGGAAAATCCGACGGTGCTTCGATGGTGTAACTTTGTCGCGTCTTCTGCGTGATCATATAAAATGCTTCCGGCCAATCGGGACGGTCTTTCGGCAAAATGTTCGGGCGCACGATTCCATTTTTTGCCGGACGGCCTTCGATATTTTCGGACAAATCAATCGGGCAAATTTTTTCAACCGCAGAAATCATTTTTTCCGCGAACGAAACTTTTCCGTCGGGATTTTGTTCGTAGAGATAAAAGCCATGCGACTCCCAGTCTTCGTGCAGCAAGAGGCACAAATCAAATTTTGGCTGGCGTTCCAGCCACGCGATGTGCGCGAGAATTTCCACGGACACCGGATTCAAGTAGCCGCGATTGAGGTCAATGCCTTTTGCATTCGCGCGGGAATTCAATTGGAAGCCGATGGGATTGAGGCACGGGCAAAGCCACAGCTCCAAATGTTCCGGCCAATCATTTTCCTGCAACAATTTCAGCGCGGCAAGCGGCCCGGCGGGTTCATCGCCGTGAATGCCGGTGGAGATATAAACTCTGGCTTCCGGCTTCTGTCTTCGGGCTTCCGGTTTGCGGTGCAATGCGAACAATTTGAATTCGCCGGTGTCGTAAAATGTTTCCGACGACCAGCCGTTTTGTTGCGCCGCGATTTCGACATCGCGCAGCACGGCGCGGATATCAATCGTTTCGCCGAGATAACCGCCGAGATTTTTGCCGAGTCGCTCCATGCAGCCGCTTTTAGGGTTGGCCTTTTTCTTCGCGCGCCGCTGCGATGAATTCTTCTATCAGTTCGGTTTCAGATTCCTTGCGCCAGATTGCGACGACGGGAATGGCGGGCAGGGCGGGTTTCAGCGGAATTAATTTCAAGCGCGGTCCTTGCGGACTGCCACCAACCATGCACGCCACGCAACTCGGGACCAGCGCGAATCCGTGTCCGGCTTCGACCGCTGCCACAATGCTGGTCACGCCGTCGTGTTCGCCGACGATGCGCGGCTTGCGCCCGATGGACGCGAAAAGTTTTTCCAGCATCTCGTGGTATTCGGGATAATCCTTCCGGCTGTAGCCGAGCAGCGGTTCGCGGGAAATCTGCTCCAGCGAAATGGATTTCGATTTCGCCAGCGGATGTTTCGGCGCGACGGCCACGCAGATCGTGTAATGCGCCAGCTCCTCGATGTTCAGCCCGCGCAGCAATTTGGCCGGCGGACGGACAGTGAGCGCCACCTGCAATTTCTTTTCGCCGATCTGCGACAGCATTTCTTCCGTGGACAAATCGTGCAAGGCGACACGCACGCCCGGAAATTTCTCCTGAAACGCGCGCAACGCCTGCGGCAAAATTTGGACGGTCAATGACGGCGCGTAACCGACATTGATCTCGCCGTTCGTTCCGCCGGCGACCGCACGCGCATTTTTCACCGCGTCATCGGCGCGCTGCAAAATAGATTTTGCTTCCGTTAGAAAAAATTTTCCCGCTTCGGTGAGCTTGAGCGATTTGGCGCTGCGCTCGAACAATTGAAAACCGATTTCATCTTCGAGGTCTTTGATCTGGCGGCTGATGCCCGGCTGCGAGACGCGCAGCTTCAACGCCGCGCGCGAGACATTTTCCTCCTCGGCGGCGGCGATGAAATAACGAAGATGGCGCAGTTCCATAAGCGGTTAATCCAATGCCTGTGGAAAATCCATCGCGCCGTGTTTGATACGGAGAATTTCCAATCGCATTCCGGCAAAGCGATGGAAAATCAGGTAGTTTTCAAAATCATTCACGCGCCACGAACGGATGTTCTTCAAATCCCGCCCGCGAAATTTTCGCAGCCTGCCTTTCAACGGTTGCAACGCCAGATTTTCGATCGTGCCGTCAATCGCTTCGAGAAAACGCAGCGCGGCATCAGGATTGTTTTCGCGGATGTATTGGAAGTAGCCAAACGCATCTAGTTCGGCGGCGTGACGGACGAAAATTTCAACCGGGTTCAAGCGGCAATGGCGGCGAAATGGCCGGGCTTGAATTTTTTCAACGGACTGCGGAGCGCGTGGCGCAAGGCCGCTTCCAGTTGCGGATCGCTGTCCTCCTGCTCGACGAGCTCATACACGCGCAACGCCTCGCGGATGACCTCGTCTTGTGACAAGTAGCCGCCGCCCTTCATTTTCCGGCCGACGAATTTTTCCTGATGCGGCGTGAGCAAAACTTTCATGGCTGAAAGTTAAAGGCTGCTTCTGATGGTGTCAAAAAGTTTTACGAACACGCCGCCGCGCGAGACATTTTCCTCCTCGGCGGCGGCGATGAAATATTGGAATCACTGTTTTATCTAAACATCCTGCTCCGCGACAATTCGTAAATGCTTTTGAATAAGTTACGATCAAACCCGAAACAATAACTTTGCGAACCCGAGTAGGAAGCGGCGAAGGTTGATTTAGAACAAAATCGCAGGTGTTTCGAATTTCGTTAAAACATTCCCAAGCGAAACACCTAAGCCAAAATTTTTTCTTTTCTTCAAGAGGAATTGATTCCATACAAATTCAAGTATGCCCATTGGTTATGCTCACGCAAGAAACATGGTATTTCACGGAATCGAATTCGCGCGCTAAAGTTTTTCCATGATGAATATACGAAAAGCAAATGAACGGGGGCACGCCAATCTTGGCTGGCTCGACTCTTATCACACTTTCAGCTTCGCGGATTATCACGACCCGCAATGGATGGGTTTCCGCAGCTTGCGCGTGATCAACGACGACCTCGTGATGCCGGGCATGGGCTTCGGCACGCATCCGCATCGCGACATGGAAATCATCAGCTACGTCTTGAGCGGCGCGATCGAACATAAGGATTCGATGGGCAACGGTCGCGTCATCCGCGCGGGTGAATTTCAATACATGGCCGCCGGCACCGGCGTGCAGCACAGCGAGTTCAATCCGTCGAAAACGGAGCCGCTGCGCCTGTTGCAAATCTGGATTCAGCCCGACGAAAAAGGCGTGAAACCGCGCTACGCAGAAAAGAATTTCGCAACTGCGCCGACGGGGAAATTGCATCTCGTCGCGAGCAAGAGCGGACGCGATGGTTCAATCGCGATTCATCAGGACGCGGATTTGTCGTTCGCGAAACTTGACGCTGGACAAAAAATTTCGCAGCCACTTGCCAAAAATCGTCACGCGTGGGTTCACATCGCCGAGGGCGAAGTGGAAGTGAACGGCACAAAACTGTCCGGCGGCGATGCCGCCGCGATTGACAATGAACCGGCGGTTGAACTCGTCGCCGGGAAACCGTCGCAAGTGCTGTTGTTTGATTTGAACTGAAAGTGTAACGGCGTTCTGTGAGCGCCGAAAAACAAACCAAATTGCGGCGGTCACAGACCGCCGCTACAACAAAAATAAAAAATGAAAACCATTAACTCAAACCAACTGCTTGAACAACTGAACTGGCGTTATGCCACCAAGCAGTTCGATCCCAAACGTAAAATCAGCGCGCAAGATTGGGCGACGCTGGAAGAAGCCTTGTTGCTGACGCCATCAAGCGGCGGATTGCAGCCGTGGAAATTCATCGTTGTGACTGATCCTGCCGTTCGCGCCAAACTCACGCCCGCTTCTTACGGTCAGGCTCAAATCAACGACGCTTCGCATCTGGTCGTGTTCGCCTCTAAAAATAATTTCAGCGAAGCCGACGTGGACGCGCATTTGCAAAATGTCGCGCGCATTCAAGGCGTGCCTGTTGAAACGCTCGCGCCACTTCGCGGCATGCTGGTCGGCGGAATCGTTCAAAGTCAGGATGAAGCCGGGCGCAACGCCTGGGCGCGCAATCAAACTTTCATCGCGCTCGGCAATCTGCTCACGAGCGCCGCATTGCTCGGCATTGATGCTTGCCCGATGGAAGGTTTTGACCGCGCGCAATACGACGAAATTCTCGGACTGAAGGTGAAAGGTTATGCAAGCGCGGTCATCGCCACGCTCGGTTATCGCGCGACGACAGACAAATACGCCGCCGCGCCCAAAGTGCGTTTTACAAAAGAACAAACTTTCGTCCGCATTTGAATTGAACAACAACAAAAATCATTGATCCAAAAATAAAACTATGAAAGCACTCAAACTCCTCGTCAAAACCAACGACAGTTTCGCGCCGCTCATCGCGCGGTTGACGCTCGGCATCGTCATGTTTCCGCACGGCGCGCAAAAGGCGCTCGGCTGGTTCGGCGGCTACGGCTTCAGCGGCACGATGAACGCCTTCACGCAACAAATGCACATTCTCGCGCCGCTCGCGTTTCTCGCCATCGCGGCGGAATTCGCCGGCTCGATTGGTTTGATTCTCGGTTGTTTCAGCCGCGTCGCCGCGTTTGGCATCGCCACGAACATGGTTGTCGCCATTCTGACGGTTCATGCGGCGAACGGATTTTTCATGAATTGGTTCGGCACACAGAAAGGCGAAGGCTTTGAATATCATCTGCTCGCCATCGGCCTCGCGCTCGTCGTCATCGTTTACGGCGCGGGCAAAGCGTCGCTCGACAACGTGTTTGCGAAATCTGTTGAGAAGAAATAATGCGACTGATTTTTGCAACGAAAGCCCGTAGGTCTGGCATCGTTGTAGTTGGAAAATTAAAAACAGCCAAAGCTCCATAGGGCAAAATCCTGTAGCGTCGGTCTGTGACCGACAACGGCGCTGGAAAAACCAAATTCACTGATACATATGTCGCTAATAAACGGTTGTCGGCCAAGCTTCGTCCAAATTTCTGCAAGATTTTTGAAAAGGTCTTCGTTGGGAATGTTTTGGTTTTTAGTTTTGGTGAGGCCAGCTTGCTCCAAAGCTTTGTTCCATGAACCAAATCGGGTCATCAGGGTCGTGCAATGAAAGCGGCCTCGTTTGTTGTATTCATTTCCTGTAACGGTGGTCTTACTAAGTTCGGAAGCAACTCGCTTTAGATCGTCAAGCATTTCGGCGTCCGACGCGTTGCGATTATGTGGTTCGAGTTCAAATTTCATCGGCTTTCCAATTACGGATTGCCTATGATTGCGCTGCCAATTCCGTTTCGCAACTTTCTTTGCCGCAGCCGGTTTCTTCCTGATCGCTGAAATCGTGGCTGTCCCAGTTCGGATCGAGGCCGAGGTCTTTGAGCATCTGGAGATCTTTTTCGACGGGCTGGTTCAGCGTGGTGAGATAGTTGCCGACCATCAGCGCGCTCGCGCCGGCCATGAAGATCATGCTTTGCGCGTCGCGCAGATTCACGGTGCGGCCACCGGCGATCATGATTTCCTGTCGCGGCAAAATGAATCGGAAGCACGCGATGGTCTTCAAAATTTCCATGACGGGCAGGGGAGCGAGTTTTTCAAACGGCGTGCCGGGAATGGGATTGAGGATGTTGACAGGCACGACGTTCGCGCCGATGGCCTTCAATTCAAACGCTAGGTCGCAGCGGTCGGCGCGCGTCTCGCCCATGCCGATGATGCCGCCGGAACAAATCTTGATGCCGGCCTTTTTCAGATAGCCGATGGTTTCGAGCCGGTCGTCGAACGTGTGCGTGGAGCAGGTCTGCGGGAAAAAACGGCGCGAGCTTTCGAGGTTGTGGCCGTAACATTCGAGTCCGGCTTCCTTCAAGCGGTTCGCGACTTCCTGTTTCTTGATGATGCCGAGCGAGGCGTCGGGCCGCGTCTTGCCGCCGGCCTTCAATTCGCGGATGCGTTCGCAGACTTCATCGAGCATCGGGCCTTCATTAAGACCTTTCCACGCGGCGACGAGGCCGACGGCGGTGACTTGATTCTTGTTCGCTTCATCAGCGGCTTCGTTCACCGGTTCGGGTTCGATGAATCCGTATTTCGGCGAGCCGGTCTGGTAATGCGATGACTGTGCGCAGAAGCTGCAATTCTCGGAACACGCGCCGGCCTTGGCGTTGACGATGGAGCAGAGATGAATTTTGTTGCCCTTGAACTGCTCACGGATGCGGTTCGACCATGACAGCAAATCCAAAATGTCGGCGGACGATTCGAGATTAAAGAGCCATGACGCTTCGTCGCGGGTGATGTGGCCGCCGCTCAAAACCTTTTCGCCGAGAGCGGAAAGCTTCTGGTGATTGCTTGCGTCAACCTGTGTCGCCGTCATGGTTGACAGCATACTGCGCGGAAATTTTTTCGCAAGCGACGTTGTAGTGTTGAGCCTGTGGCTCAATTTATCGGCGCGCAACGCCGACGCTACAGTGTTATTGCGCGGACGGAGCGGCGTGCGATGGAATCGCAGAATCCAGATAAGCCGCGAGCGATGCGATTTGATAATCGGAGAGCGGGCCGCCTTCGGCGGTCGAAAACGCGGGCATGAACGAGCCGGGTTTGCCGTGCGCGATCCATGTGCGCCAGAAGTCGTCGTTGGTCGCCGTTTTGAGCATGTGCAAATCGGGAACCATCGTCGCGCGATGTTCGGCTTCGTGGCAAATGGCGCAATCGGCTTCATAAAGCGACTGGCCATATTTGCTCTCGCCACGTTTGACGTGGCACGTCGCGCAATCGTTTTTGAAAACGGCCTGCCGGTCAATTTTGGCGGCGGCGACTCCGCGCGCGCGGTCGGCGTCGGTCATTGTCGGAAGCACCGGCGGCAAAATGTTAATCAGCAAATTAAGAGTCTTGCTGCCTTTGTCGGTGGAGACGGTGACGGTTTTGAAAAGCGTGCCGGGTCTGCCGGCGATGTTCACGGTGATTGGAATCTGCGCGTTTGTTCCGGGTGCGACAATCCACGGCAACTGCGGCAATTGCGCGGTGGTGCAACCGCACGACGGGTGGACGTTCACGATGGCGACGTTGCCGGACGAAACATTTGTGAAATTAAATGTGAAATGCGCCTGTGCTTGGTCGGAAGCGGCGTTTGTGGTTTTCGACAATTCGTCCCACGCAAAAATGCCGTCGGGCAGGGGATCGCTTGCATGCGTCATGTCCGGCACATAAACCGGCGCGGTCGTGACGGCGTTGGACTGTGCGGCGACGGAAAAAATTCCGGCGGCGAAACAAAAAATCGTCGCGGCGGCAAAAAAAGTCTGGCGCAGTTTCATTTGAGTTTTGAATTTAGCAGTTCACCCGCATTTGACGAGCGGGAATTGATCCGGTTCAAAATTCACAGACGGTTCAGCGCGCTCAACACCGCCTTGACCGAGGCGAGTTCGATGTTCGTGTCCACGCCCGCGCCCCAACGCGATTTGCCGTCGGCAGTTTTGATTTGGATGTAGGAAATCGCCGCCGCCGTTTCGCCGGAACTCAAGGCGTGTTCACTGTAATTGGTGATTTCAAAATGGACGCCGATTGTTCCAAAGGCGTGAACGAGTGCAGCCAGCGGACCATTACCTTGTCCCGCCATAACGCATGTATCTTCATCTCGAGATAAGGTTGCATGGCAGACGACTTTTCCATTTTCACTTTTTGTGCGAAACGTGTCGAGTTCCCAAGGTGTTTTTCGTTCGATATATTCGCGCCAGAACATTTGTTTCAATTCCGCGCCGGAAACCTCGCGGCCAAGTTTGTCCACCGCGTCGTTCGCAATCGGACCAAATTCGCGCTGCATTTCTTTTGGCAATTCAATTCCAAATTCACTTTCGAGCAAATACGCGACGCCGCCTTTGCCGGATTGCGAATTCACGCGAATCACTTCGCGATATTCGCGACCGATGTCCGCCGGATCAATCGTGAGATACGGCACGTCCCAAAAATGATCCGGATTCGCTGCGGGAACATATTTTCTTTCAGATTTTCCCATATACGGGTCATCGAATGATTCGGATTTTTTGATTCCCCATTCCGTCAAACCTTTTTTGATCGCGTCCTGATGCGAGCCGCTGAACGCAGTGAAAACCAATTCGCCCGCGTAAGGCTGGCGCTTCGGGACTTCCATACCGGTGCAACGCCGATAAATTTCCACGATGGAATTCAAATCTGAGAAATCCAATTTTGGATCAATGCCGTGTTGATAAAGATTCAACGCGACTGTCACGATGTCCAAATTTCCCGTGCGTTCGCCGTTGCCGAACAAAGTTCCTTCGACGCGATCCGCGCCTGCAAGCAAACCAAGTTCCGTCGCGGCCACGCCCGTGCAACGATCGTTGTGCGTGTGCAAGCTGATGATGAGCGAGTCGCGATTTTTGATGTTGCGGCACATCCATTCGATTTGATCCGCATAAACATTGGGCATGGCGACTTCGACCGTGTCCGGTAAATTCAAAATCATTTTGCGCTGCTGCGTCGGTTGCCATACGTCCATGACGGCCTCGGAAATTTCCTTCGCGAATTCCACCTCTGTCATGCTGAAACTTTCCGGCGAATACTGGAGCATGACTTCCGTGTCTTTGAGTTTCGGTAAACGGTCTTTGATCCATTGCGCGCCGCGCACGGCGACCTCGACGATTTCCTTTTTCGATTTTCCGAAAACGACGCGGCGTTGCGCGGGCGAAGTGGAATTATACAAATGGATGATCGCCTTTTTCGCGCCCACGAGCGACTCGACGGTGCGTTCGATCAAATCCTCGCGCGCCTGCACGAGAACCTGCAACCAGACGTCATCCGGCGCGTGACCTTTCTCAATGAGCAAACGGTTAAAGGCGAATTCCGTGTTCGACGCGGACGGAAAACCGACCTCGATCTCCTTGAACCCGGTCTTCACGAGCGTCTGGAACAATTCCAATTTTTGCGACACGTTCATCGGCACGGCGAGCGCCTGGTTGCCGTCGCGCAAATCCACGCTGCACCAGCGCGGCGCGTGCGTGAGGACGCGGTTGGGCCATTGCCGGTCGGGCAACGCCACCGGCGGGAACGGACGATATTTTTTCGACGGGTCTTTTTGCATAATCTTAATCTTGCTCGTAATCTTAATCCTAATCTCACCGTTCGGATTACGAGCAAGATTACGATTATGATTACGATTTCAAAAACAAAAAACCCACCGCCGTCTGGCAGTGGGTTGATAAAGTTCGTGAACGAATCAAAACCCGACCGCCGCGCTGGTCAGCAGCGCGTTCGTAAGCAGCAGGTTTAAGTTTTGATTCACGCGAGTAAATTGGCGCAATTGATGATGAAGGTCAAATAATTAAAATTAACTCCCGCCGCTATTTCCGAAAACGCTTGATCTGATCAGCACTTCTGATCAATTGATCTGGGCGTGCCGAACAAGAAAACATCTGCCGCCCAATCCGCATCCGTCGCGCCGCAACCATTTCTGAAATGGGCTGGGGGCAAAACACAATTACTTCCGCAATTTAACGAGTTTTTTCCGCTGGAGATAAATAATTATTTCGAGCCGTTTGTTGGTGGTGGCGCGGTATTTTTTTACCTCAAACACCGCTTTCCGAAAATGAAGGCGTTTCTGCGCGACATCAATCCCGACCTTATCAACGCCTATCGCGCAGTTCGCGACCAGCCGGAGAAATTGATGAAGCGGCTCGACGAGCATGCCGCCAAATTTCAAGCATTAGGCGAAAGTTATTTTTACCTCGTCCGCTCCAAACATGATTTGCCGGCAAAGCGAATCGTTGACCGTGCGGCGCGAATGATTTTTTTGAACAAGACCTGTTTCAACGGACTTTACCGTGTCAATTCTCGCGGCGAATTCAATGTGCCGGTTGGCTCATATAACAATCCGTCGCTCTACGACCGGGAAAACATTTTGGCCGCAAGCAATGCGTTAAAGGGTGTAAGGCTGAAAGTGCAGAACTTCCATCATACGTTCGACGAAACAAAGCGTGATGATTTCATCTACGTTGACCCGCCCTATTATCCGGTTTCGTCCACGGCTAATTTCACTTCCTACAGCAAAGATGATTTTGGCGAAGGCGAACAGCAGGAATTGCATGCCGTGTCTGCTGATGCTGCCCGCCGAAGTGTGCGTGTGATGCTTTCCAATTCCGATGCGTCATTTATTCGGAAGTTGTATGCAGATTTTGCAATCCACGTCGTTCTAGCGCGTCGCGCCATAAACCGCGACGGCTCAAAGCGGGGGTTGGTAAATGAACTGGTGATAACTAACAAATTGGAAGAGCAACTTTTGCTAGTGGAAGAAAATCACCGGAAAGAAAATGAACACGATAAAACAATGGTTGGCCGAGAATGACTATAACGACGTTCTAAAAAAGATAAACGCCGTTGAAAAAGGCTGGCAAAACAAAGGCACGAAAACGCGTCGTGACTGGGGTGATGTTTTAGCCGGTAATAAAAATGGTCAGTCAAAAATTATTGAAAAGGTGAAATTTCCAGTTCTGTGTGCCGCACAAAAGCGAAAGGGCTGGCCAACGACAGAAAACTGCGTTTGCCGGAATCCAAATGAACAAATGCCACCAATCGTTTCGCAGGGACGGTGGGAAAAATTATGAGCGAAAATCGAGAACAGCAAAAACGAGCATTCAACTTCTTGCTTGAAAAGTGCAATACCCAAGAATTTTTTACAAAAGAAGAATTCGGTGCGGCAACTGGTTGGACGGATGGTTCGTTTCGCACCTATCTTTCAAAACAATTCAAAGACTTATTGATTGCAGTTGGTGATAAATATCGCGTTAGTTTTGCTTTCCGACGATTTGGCACTTGGACGAAATTTCGCGACAATGTTGTAACTCAAAACCGAAAACTTACACGCGCCTATAAACGACATCAGCATGAAAATGTTGTGATGTTTGAATTTTTCATGCCGCTCCGAAATGAAGAATTTTTGCGTGATGCCCTTGACGGCCTTTTTTACAGGGATTCTTTGCGGTTTCGGCTGAAAACCTTGTCTCAACTGGATTTGCAAAAACAAATTCCACTTTTGAAAAACGAGCAAGACGAAGCTTTTTTTGATCGTGTATGTGAGTGGCTTGCAAAAAAATTTATCGGTTACTCAATCAGTCATGTCGCGGGTCGTTTTCGTGCCAGCAATTTGATGACGCGTAAAGACGCGGCAGAAGCCAGTATCAGCAACACGCATAAATATCTGGTTGATGAAACAACAGCAGTTGTCCGATTCATTTTTCCGTGTGCACCAGAGCAAGATTTGCTTGGCGGACTAAAAGGGCAAGAAGCGGTTCAACTTGAAGCCTCTCGTATCAGATGGTTTTTCCATCAGTTATTTGTTGCAAGCATTCTGGAAGTTGTCAGTGGTGAAGATGAAATTTGGCTTTTGGAAACAGGAATGATCAACCAACTGCATATTTTTAGTGCAGAAGATTAGGAAATAATTATGCCCGGAAGACAACAAGCAGTTTCAAACGGTGATGAATTAGTCAAAGCAGTTGCACAACTGGCGCGCAACCTTGGGCTTGAAGCAAAAGAACAAGTTCGAGTTGCGAGACGCATTTGGGGAGCGGTGCGAAAAATTGATGTTGTAATCACACATCCACAGACCCGTAAAACGCTCGGTATTGAATGCAAATTTCAAGCTGTGCTTGGAACTGCTGAAGAAAAAATTCCAGCCGTCATTAAAGACATTGGAGCATGGCCGATTCCCGGCCTCGTTGTCTTCGCTGGTGAAGGATTTACCGAAAACATGAAAATGTTTTTAATTTCAACTGGCAAGGCCGTTGAATTTTCTGAATTGAAACCGTGGCTGTGTCTTTTCTTTGGCCTGCCGATGGAGAATTAGCAGCAACTTTTATTTGCAACGACTATCCAATAAACGCCGCATGAACCGCCTTCGTCGCCGCTTCGCCCTTGGCCAAATCAATGACGACGGAAATTTTTATTTCGCTCGTCGAGATCATGTCAATGTTCACGCCGGCTTGCGCGAGCGTTTCAAACAGTTTTCCGGCCACGCCCGTGTGCGATTTCATGCCGACGCCGACGATGGACAGCTTGCCGATTTTTTCGGCGGTGATCACGTCGCGCAAACCGATCTCTTTTTTCAATCCGTCGATGACCTTTTGTGCCTTGAGCAAATCCGCCTTCTCGACGGTGAACGAAATGTCTGTCTGCGGCGTGCCGGTGCCGTGGCTGATGTTCTGGACGATCATGTCCACGTTCACGGTCGCGTCGCCGAGCGCCTTGAAAATCTTCGCGGCCACGCCGGGTTTGTCCGGCACGCCGACGAGCGTGACCTTGGCCTGATTTTTGTCGAGCGCGACGCCGCGCACGACGACGCCTTCCATGCTTTTGGTTTCTTCTTTCACAATCGTTCCTGGGTTTTCGTTTAGGCTGCTGCGGACTTCAAACACGACGCCAAATTTTTTCGCAAATTCAACCGAGCGGCTTTGCATAACCTTTGCGCCAAGGCTCGCGAGCTCAAGCATTTCATCGTAGGAAATTTCCGAAAGCTTGTTCGCGTTCGGCACGAGGCGCGGGTCGGCGGTGTAGACGCCGTCAACATCCGTGTAAATCTGGCAAAGATCGGCCTTGAGCGCGGCGGCGAGCGCGATGGCCGTCAAATCCGAACCGCCGCGGCCGAGCGTCGTGATCTGGCCGTCTTTCGTTTCGCCTTGAAAACCGGCGACGATGACGACGTTGCCCGCGTCGAGCAGTTCATGAACTTTTTTTGGCGTGATGTTGTGGATCTTCGCCTTCGTGTGAACCACGTCGGTGACGATGCCCGCCTGCGCGCCGGTGAGCGACACGGCGGGAATGTTCAGCGCGTGCAGCGCGATGGCCGTGAGCGCGATGGTCTGCTGTTCGCCCGTCGCGAGAAGCATGTCCATCTCACGTTCACTCGGCAACGGCGCGATGTCCTTGGCGAGCTTGATGAGGCCGTCGGTCACGCCGCTCATCGCGGAGACGACGACGACAATCTTGTCGCCCTGCGCGTGATATTTCGCCACGCGCGCTGCGACATTCTTGATGCGGTCGGTGTTGCCCACCGAAGTGCCGCCGTATTTTTGGACGATCAGAGCCATGTAAAAAGGAGCGGGAAAATAACCGGAATTGTAGCGTTTGAAAAGCGCGGAGTTAATCTCCTAAATGTTCTTGGCAATAATCTTCGTTTGGAACAGTCGAACGACCGCAAATTTGGCAACCAGTTGTGCCTCCACGCAAATTCATGTCTTTTAATAATGACGTGGTTATTTGTTTGCACGCATCACAGTATTCTTCGGAGCTTGGAATCAAATTACAACAGTTAGAGGTTCGACATTTGTGTGGCTGACTTATAATTCTTTCTACATCTTTTCTGAAGACTGCTTCTGCTTCACGCCGCTGCTGGACTTTTGATTTACGTTTTGGCTTTAGTTGAAGAAAATTAGTCATTTTGGAAATAACGGCAGCAATTTCCTCGGCTGTTACTTTCAAATGGTGAATTCTCCGGCAATGGCTGGAATAATTCTTCGCCTGTAGTTCGCAACGACAGTGAGGACAAACAACAAAATGTTTCTGCCCAAGAATCATTGTAGCTTTAGTTAAACATGGGAATTGTGCTTTGCCAGCAAATACTCCCTGAACTTCTCATAATCCGCGCCCATGCGATCAAAATCTTCCGGTAATTTGATGGCGGCGGTCATCGCGGGCGGAACATCGGGCGCGAAGCCGATGGTCTGCTCGATTTCTTCCGGAAATTTCGCCGGGTTCGCAGTTTCAAGAACTACGGCCGGCAAATCATTCAATGATTCCGTCTTCAACCAATCTTCAAAACCAGCCCACGCGACTGCGCCGTGGGCTTCGAGCAGTAATCCATATTTGTTCCAGACCTCGCGGATGGTCCCGCGCGTGCGCTGGTCGGAGATCGAACTGGAAAATAGATCGCGGCGCATCGTGGCGAGGTCGGGCTGATGATGAATCCTACCCGTCTCGTCCATGCGCCCGCCATAAACCGCCACAAGCCGCGCGAGATTGCTCGGATGCCCGACGTTCATCGCGTTGGAAACGGAATTGCGCGACGGAGAAATTTTTTGGTAATTGCCGCTTTGAAGAAATTTCGGAAACGCGTCGTTGTCATTGACCGACGCGATGATTTTTTTCACCGGCAAACCCATTTCGCGCGCGACGACAGCGCCCATCATGTCGCCGAAATTTCCGCTCGGCACGGAGAAGACAATCGGCTCGCCCGGTTTCGCCAGCCGCGACGCGGCGTAAAAATAATAAACGCTCTGCGGCAGCAATCGTCCGATGTTGATGGAGTTCGCCGACGACAGCGGAAGGTGTTTCAGCGCGGGATCGGCGAAGGCTTGTTTAACCATTGCCTGGCAATCGTCGAACTTACCGGCAATCGCCACGGTGCGGACGTTGTCCTTCAACGTCGTCATCAATTTGCGCTGCGACAAACTGACTTCGGCAATCGGAAACAGCACAATGACGCGGATGCCGGGAACATTGTGGAACGCGTGCGCCACCGCCGCACCGGTGTCGCCGCTCGTCGCGGTGAGAATGGTGAGCTGCTTGCCGTCCTCCTGTAAAAATCTTCCGAGAAGCCGCGCCATCATGAGCGCCGCAAAATCCTTGAACGACGCAGTTGGCCCTTGATCGAGCCGCATCACGACGACACGGTCATAAACTTTTTCGAGCGGAATTTCAAAATTGTAAGCGTCGCGACAAATCGCGGCGAGCACGTCGGATGGAATTATGCCGTCGGTATATTTTGAGAGAACGCGAAAGGCAATTTCGTGATACGGTAATTTGGCGAACGCGGAAATTTCATCCGGCGTGAGCTGTGGAAATTTTTCGGGAAAATAAAGTCCGCGATCCGGCGCTTGCCCGGCAAGCATCGCCTCGCGCAGATTGACTGCGGGCGATTGACCATTCGTAGATGAAAATAAGAGCGGCATGAAAATTTACAAGTCGCGCGAAGCTTTCTTCACTCAAAATTTTCCACCCGAATCATCACCGGTTTGCTTTTGATGACGGGCAGCTTGCCGATTTTTTTCAATGCGCCGCTCACTGCGCCGTTGGTTGCGTAGTGCAGCATGAAAATCAGAGGGACGCCTTCGCCTTCGTGGCCTTCGGGTTGGATGACAGATGAAATGCCGATTTTCGCCGCGCCGAAAATCGCCGCGATTTTTGCGAGCACACCAGGCTTGTCCACGACGTTGAGCCGGACAAAATACTGCGAAACGACGTCTTCAATCGGCACGACCGCGCCGGAACATTCGTGCGGCACGAACGGCGGCAGGCGATGTTTGTTGGCGAATTTCAGATCGAGCGCGGCATCGGCCAGGTCGCTCAAGACCGCGCTGGCCGTGGCGTCTTTGCCCGCGCCGCGTCCGTAAAAAAGCGAATCGCCGACAACGTCACCGCGAACAAATACGGCGTTGAAAGCGTAATTCACGCTCGCAAGAACGTGCGCGTTTGGAATAAGCGTCGGATAAACGGAAACTTGCACGCGGCACGCGCCTTCGATTTTTTTGACGACGCCGAGCAATTTAATCGTATGGCCAAGTTCGCCGGCGAATTTGATGTCCAGCGCGCTGACGTGACGAATCCCTTCGACGTGTATTTTTTTCGGGTTGACCCAAAAGCCGTGCGCGAGCGACGCAAGAATCCCGATCTTGTGCGCGGCGTCATGGCCGTCAATGTCGAGGTCGGGCGGAGTTTCGGCATAACCCAATTTTTGCGCGTCGGCAAGAACTGCGGCGAAGTCCGCGCCTTCGAGTTTCATCCGAGTCAAAATGTAATTGCAAGTGCCGTTGACGATGCCGTAAAGCGCGATGATACGATTGCCAACGAAACCTTCGCGCAGCGATTTGATGATGGGAATGCCGCCGCAAACGCTGGCTTCGTAATAAAGATTCGCGCCGTGTTTTTTCGCTGCCGCAAAAAGTTCCTCGCCGTGCCCGGAAAGCAACGCCTTGTTCGCGGTGACGACGGGTTTGCCGGCCTTCAAAGCCGTGAGAACAATTTCACGCGCGACGGTCGTTCCGCCGACAAGTTCGGCAACGATTTGGATTTTTGGATCGTCAACCAGTTCGCGCCAGTTTTCCGTCAACAAAGCGCGTGGAATCTTTGGTGAACATTTTTTGATGGAGCGGACGGCAATTTTTTCGACGCACACGCGGACGCCGATGCGCGAAGACAGCAAATCACCGTTGAGCTTGAGCGCGTCAAAGACGCCGCTGCCCACAGTTCCAAGACCGATGATGCCTAGGTTCACTTGCTGCATTGAGCGCATAGCTTGCCGCGAAAAAGGGCAGGGGACAATTCAATTTTGAAGTCAGACGGCGCGTGCGAGCAGTTGTTTCCACTGTCGCTGCCAGCCGATAAACAGAAGCACGACGATTCCAAAATGTCCGGCGACGATGCCGAGCAGATTGTTCAAGTTTTCGTTGTTGGAATCGGCGAGCGCGACGATGCCGGGCGAAAGAATTGAAAGTTTTGCGATTGCGCCGTTGGTGAAAACGCCGGCCAGAATGAACGGCAGCACGCACAAAATGAACAGCCAGAGCGCGACGAAGCCAAGCGCACGGCGGCGGAAGCGCAGGCGGCAAAATTCCAGCAGCAGCGAGAAAATCAGGAAGAACGACAGCAAATTCAGCAGCGCAATGAAATAAATCTCCCAGGAATCCGAATTGCCGGAGGCGGTGAATTGGGCAAGCAAAATCACGCCCGAGACGGCGGCCAGCACGAGCGCGAGCGCGGCGGAACTTTCGGAAAATATAGCTCTCAAATTTTTTATTCCGAGCCGCAGGATTTTTATGCGGACGACTTCGGGCTGTAATCCGGCAGCGCCCAAAATAATTATTCCCAGTAAAATCGTTCCGCAATGGACGATGGAAAGTATAGGTGCGTTTGAGTCGGCACGGAAATATTTGTTGTATAATACCGCCGTTGGAAATTGTCCACGCCACAAATCCCAGATCAAACCATGCTGCGCGAAGAGGAGGATTCCGAAAATCGCGACGGCCTCCCAGCGGAGCAGCGGCGGCTGGAACGGATTTGCGGTTTTTCGAATCGCCGCGCGCCAGAGAAAAATTCCGATGATCGTTTGCAAAGCGAGGCTTAAAACAAGCGGGTAAATCGGCAGGCCGAAAATTTCCGGCAGACCGCTCCATTCGTGCATGGAATAGTCATTTTCGGAATTGACGGAGTCGCGGAACAAATTGGCAATGCCGTAAGTCGGCAGAAGGAAATTCGTCAGCAGATATTTCGGCATGGCAAACGACGGCATTTGCAGGAGGAAAAATACCGCGATGAAGGCGATGCCGGCCTGTGGTTTTTGGAGAACTAGGCCAACGAGGATGGCGAGCAATCCAAAAAACAGCGCGGTGCTGAAAATCAAAATTTGCGTTCCGAGCCAGAGCGTGATGGACAATTTTGCGAGCAGCACGATGACGAGTCCGATTCCGGCGAGGATTGCGGCCATATAAAATTCGCGCAGCGGCGAGCCAAGCCAGTAACCGGTGACGAGTTGCGACGCTTTAAGTGGCGTGAGACGATTACTGTCCCAAAGCCCGGCCTTGCGTTCGTTGACCAGCGTGTTGGAAATGCGACTGAATCCGCCAACGACAAGCACGAGAATTTCCACGCCAATGATCCAGCCGTAAAACATTTTTCCCGCTTCCTGTGAAGATTTGAAGGAAGGAAAATTTGTCGGATCGGCAAGATAAGCAATAAGACCGGAAAGCAGACTCGCACCGACGAGCGCGGCGATCAAAATCGCCGCCAGCACGCCGCCACGCCGGACGAGGCGTTTTTGCGTGATGAAAATGGGGTTTTCGGAAAGTTTCACATCAATTCCTTTGCGCCGGATTGCAGAAAGATTTGTTCGAGGTCGTCGCCAACGCCGCGCCATTCGGAAATGCGGACGCCCTGGACGACGAGCGTTTTAAGCAATTCATCAAGTGCGTTTGTGTCGCCGTCGAAATTGAACGTCGCGCCAAGATTTGCGGCTTCAAGGTTTTTCACGTTCGAGTTTTTCAAAATTTCCAGCGCTTTCTCGCCGTCCCCGCGCCATTTGACGGACATCTGGCGGCGACTCATTTTCTGGCCGAGTTCGGCAATCGTCCCGAACGTGACGAGTTTGCCGCGTTCCATGATTGCGGCGGTGTTACAAAAACCGGAAAGCTCGGTGAGGATGTGCGACGAAATCAAGACGGCTTTTCCGGCCTCGCGCAATTGCAGCAGGATTTTCCGCAGTTCAATCCGGCCAAGCGGGTCGAGGCCGCTCGCGGGTTCGTCGAGCAGCAAAACTTTCGGGTCGGGCAAAAGTGTTTTGGCGAGGACGAGGCGCTGTTTCATGCCGCGCGACAATTCTTCGCAAAGCGCGTTTGTTTTTTCCGTGAGCCATGTGAGTTGCAGGCATTCTTCAATCCGCTTCGCGCGGTTCGGCACATCGTAGGCGCGGGCAAAGTGATCCAAAAATTCTGACGCGGTGAGTTGATCATAGGTCGGACAAAAATCCGGCATGAAGCCGAGCTGCCGTTTCAATGCATCTGGTTCGCTGGCGAGTTCGTGTCCGCCGACCTTGACCGAGCCGCGCGTGCATTCCTGCAAACCGGAAATCGCGCGCATCGTGGTCGTCTTGCCAGCGCCGTTCGGACCGATGAGGCCGCAAACGTCGCCCGCCTCGACCGCGAGCGATAAATCATTGACCGCGACGATTTCTGGAAAATCCACGCGCAG
>Ga0137403_10000838_pt1 | contig 39444 bp, 46 predicted proteins | sample CZOMad2_1_16fung_FD_122057 | JGI IMG/M metagenome (GOLD analysis project Ga0137403, IMG submission 122057) | Vadose zone soil fungal communities from Angelo Coast Range Reserve, California, USA - CZOMad2_1_16fungal (Hybrid Assembly) | ecosystem: Environmental > Terrestrial > Soil > Vadose zone...
TCACGCTGCTCGACGGCAAGTGCTTCGAGAAGGTCCTGACCTTCGCGCGCAAGGAGCACCCCTGGCTGCTGATCCTCGGCCGCGTCGGCGTGCACTCCGACGAGACGGAGAAGGACCTCGGCTCCAACACCGAGAACCTCCTGCGCCTGGCGCCGTGTAACGTGCTGCTCACGGGCGGGCGCTTCTATCCGCCGCTCGACGTGAAGGCGGAAGAGATCATCTCGTGGACGGAGGAGGCGGAGGCGCGCATGGAGCGCGTACCGCCGCAAGTCAAGGGCGTGGCGCGTACCGCGCTGCTGCGCTATGCGATCGAGCAGGGGCACACCGTCATCACCAACAAGGTCATCGACGAGGCGATGGCGATCTTCATGCCGACCCGCATGGCCGAGAAGATGCAGATCATGGCCGAAGATCTCGCGGTGGCCAAGCTCCGCGCGGAGTCGCAGCCGGCCACGGCCATCTGCTCGATCTGCGGCTACACGGTGAAGGGGCCGAATGCGGTGGTCACGTGCCCCGTGTGCAAGGCGGCGCCCGAGAAGTTCCAGGTGATCAGCCGGGACGTCGTCGAGGCGATCGCCGCCCAGGAAGGCGGGGTGCACGAGGAAGAGGCGCTGCCGGGCGTGCAGGTGAAGTGGTCGGCCGACGCCCGCGACGCGCTCCGCGAGGTGACCGACGCCTACCTGCGCCGCCGCGCCAAGGCGCGAGTCGAGAAGTACGCGCGCAGCCGCAAGATCCCTGTCATCACCTGTCAGCTCGCGCTGCCGATGATCGAGGAAACGGTCGGGCGCGACAAGCTCGGCGCCGGCTGGGACACCCTGCTGGCGCGCACGAAGTTCGAGCCCGCCCAGGCGCCGGCGGCGGTGGCCACCGAGGCGGGCGCCTTCGCGTGGACCGAGGATGCCACCGCGCGGCTCAACCGCGTGCCCGCCGGCTTCATGCGGGACATGACGCGCGAGGAAATCGAGAAGGTTGCGGGCGCCAAGGGTGTGACGACCATCGATCTCGCGGTGTGCGAGGAAGGCATCGGGCATGCGCGCGAAACGATGAACGAGGTGATCGCGGGTTACGTCTCGAACAAGAAGCCGCGGTAGCGGGTGCGGGCGCCGGCTGGCGCGGGGGCGGGGCGGGGTCCGGCGACCACGTGCGTGTGCGCCTCGGGACACGCTAATGTTCTCCACCGATGCGCTCAGCGCGGATAGAGTCTGCGGGGGACGGGTCGGCGGACCCCGCCCCGCCCCCGCGCCAGCCTCCGTCGGCGTCGCCTCCCGCCACCAGGATTCATGACCCATCCGGACACTCCTTCTTCGTCTCTCACGCCTGCGGCTTCGGCCTCGGCTTATACGGCGTATTCGGTGTCGTGGAATTTGACGCAGCGGTGCAACCTCGAGTGCGCGCATTGCTATATGTCGGCGCATGGCGGGGCGGACACGCGGGGGGAGCTGAGCACGGCGGAGTGCCGGCGGGTGATGGACGAGATCGCGAGTGTGAACCCGAATGTGTTCTTGATCCTCACGGGCGGGGAGCCGCTGCTGCGCCGCGATATCTGGGACGTGGCCGGCTATGCCGCCGACAAGAAGTTCACCACCGTCTTCGGCACCAATGGCGTGCTGCTGCGCGAGCGCGAGGCGAAGCTGATGCGCCAGCACGGCGTGCTGGGCGCCTCGATCAGCCTCGACTCGACCGATCGCGTGAAGCACGATGCCTTCCGACGCCTGCCCGGCGCCTGGGACGCCGCCGTCCGCGCCACGCGCGTGCTGGGTGACGAGGGCCTCGACTTCTCGCTCCACATGTCGGTGACCGACTGGAACGTGAAGGACGTGCCCGCGATGATCGACCTCGCGCGGGACCTCGGCGCCAAGGTCCTCAACTTCTTCTTCCTCGTGCGCACGGGGCGCGGACGCGATCTCACCGACATCGACGCCGCCGCCTACGAGGAGATCCTGACCTATCTGGCGAAGGTACCGGGCGCGGGGCAGGGGCCGCCGTCGTTCGTGCGCCGGATGCTCGGCATGGCCGAGGCGGCGCCGCCCGAGACGTTCGAAGACCCCTGGTCGACGCCGATCGGCCGCGCCGACGGCCTGCTCATCCGCGCGAAGTGCGCGCCGCATTTCCGCCGCATTCTCTGGGAGCTCAACCCGTCGTCGCCGCTCCTGAAGAATTACGCCCACGGCTCCTGCCCCGCCGGCAAGTACTACTGCCGCATCACGCCGGAGGGCGACGTCACGCCGTGTCCCTACATGCCGGTGAGCGCGGGTAACCTCCGCGCGACGGGCTTCGCCGAGCTGTGGCGCTCGGCGCCGGTCTTCGGTGACCTGCGCGATCCGAAGCTCGGCGGGCGTTGCGGCGCCTGCGAGTTCTCGAAGGTGTGCGGCGGCTGCCGCTGCCGCGCCTTCGCGACCTACGGCGACTACCTCGCGGAGGACCCCGCCTGCGGCTATCAACCCGGGGCGCACGGCGGCGCGGTGGTCGAGCTACCGGCCACGCTCACGTTCGGGCTGGCCGTCGACTACCAGCTGACGTGGGAGCCGGCGGCGCGCGAGCGCCTGAACGCCATCCCGTCGTTCGCGCGCGGCATGGTGGTGAAGGCGGTGGAGGCGTACGCGCGCTCGCGCGGGGAGAGCGTGATCACGCCGGCGCTGCTCGCCGATGTCCGCGGCAGGTGGGGCGGCCGCTTCCGCCCCCAAGCGTAGTCCGGCGTAGGATCGAGTCATGATCCCCGAGCACCCGCCGTTCGATCCCGGCGACCGCTACCGCGACGCCGCGCGCGCCTACCTCGCCTACGGCATCGTCTACTGGATCGGCGGCGCGTACCTCGCGATGCAGGGCATCGGCGTGCGCGGCTCGATGTCGGCCCCGGGACTGACGTGGATCGGGCTCGGCCTCGTCTTCGTCGTGGTCATCCCGTATCTCTTGAGCCGGCCGCGCCGGTGGTTCGAGCGCTGGGTCCTGAGCCGCCGCGACTTCGCGCGCATCCTCACGCTGCTCATGGCCGTGCGTGCGTGGTACGTGCTGCGCGTGGTGCTGCGACCCGAGACGGCCTCGGTCGCCGCGCCCTGGGGCGGCGAGATCACCTTCCGCGTCGGCGGGGCCGTGTTCTTCCTCGTCACCGTGGTCGCGATGCTCTTCGTCGCCATTGCCGCCTGGAGCGCCGACCAGAAGGCGATCGAGTAGCCTCGTGCCCAAGCGCTACAAGGACATCGTTGGCGACGGCGGCTCCAACATCGAGGGGCAGGTCAGCGAGCAGCATGCGCGCCTGCGCGCGCGGCTCGCCGAGGTGCGCGCCGTCGTGGCCGTGGTCTCGGGCAAGGGCGGGGTGGGCAAGTCCTCGCTCACGGCCAACCTCGCCGCGTGCTGGGCGCTCGAGGGCCGGCGCGTGGGCGTGCTCGACGCCGATCTCAACGGCCCGACGATGGCGACGATGCTCGGCGTGCGCGGCCGGCGGCTCGTGGTCGGCGCCGAGGGCGTCACGCCGCCGGAAGGCGCGCTCGGCGTGCGCGTGATGTCGATGGACCTGCTGCTGCCCTCCGACGACGCGCCGCTCATCTGGGAGGCGCCGACGCAGGCGGAGTCGCACACCTGGCGTGGCGCGATGGAGGCCAACGCGCTCCGGGAGTTCCTGGCGGACACGGCCTGGGGCGCGCTGGACGTGCTGCTGCTCGACCTGCCGCCGGGCACCGACCGCCTCGTCACGGTGGCCTCGCTGCTGCCCGTGCTGTCCGGCACGATCGTGGTCACGATCCCCTCCGACGTCTCGCATCTGGTCGTACGCAAGTCGATCACGATCGCCGCGCAGACGAAGGCGCCGGTGCTGGGCCTCGTCGAGAACATGAGCGGCCTCTTCCCCGGGCCCTCGGGCGTCGAGCTCGCGCGCGAGGCCGGCATCCCGTTCCTCGGCGCGGTGCCCTTCGATCCCGCGCTGGCCGCCGCCGCCGACCTCGGCGAGCCGCTCGTCGCCGCGGCGCCGACCTGCGAGGCGGCACGCGCGCTGACCGCCATCGCGCGCACCGTCGCCGCCGCGCTCGCTCGGGCCGACGTGCCCTCGTCCCGCGCTCCGCGGCCCGCGTGACCGCGCGCTTCTGCCTGGTCTGCGGCGCGCGGCTGCGTCGGGCGCGATTGGAGGGCCGCTGGCGTCTACGCTGTCCCCGCTGCGGCTGGACCTTCTACGCGAACCCGGTGCCGGCCGTGGTGGCGGTGATCGTGCACCGCGGCCGCGTGCTGCTCACGCGCCGCGCGCGGCCGCCGTATCAGGGCACCTGGGACGCGCCCGGTGGCTTCCTCGAAGCCGGCGAGACACCCGAGCAGGGGCTGCGCCGCGAGCTGCGCGAGGAGATCGGCGTCGGGGTGCGACGCGCGCGCCTCGTCGGCTTCGCCACCGACCGCTATCCGTATAGCGAGGGGGCTACGCCCCCTCGGACTCCCCGGCCCGGCGGCTTCTCGGTGCGGGCTGCCGCGTATCGCGTGACGCCGACGTCGATGGCGATGCGGGCGGCGGACGACGTCGCGGAGGTGCGCTGGTTCGTGCTCGCACGCGTCCCCTGGCGGGGGATCGCGTTTCCGGGGCTGCGACGATTGCTGCGGCGGACGCTGGGGAACCCTCGGAGGGTTCCCCGTTCCGCTCGAAGGGCTACTGGCAGGTGACGCCGGGCGCGAGCTGGTAGTTCTCGACCTTGTAGGTGGAGACGAAGTTGTCGTCCCACGCGGCCAGGCGCAGCCGGCCGAGCGGCGACTCACCGTCCCAGCCGTAGACGCGCGCGCGGTCGGCGAGGTCCGGCGGCTTCACCATCCCCTGCAGGTATTCGAGCGCGGTCGGCTTGTCGAGGAACACGGCGATCGTCTCGTGCACGGGGCGCCCGCCCGACAGCGGCATTTCCTTGAGCCACTCGAGGATGACCGTGAAGCCGTCGAGCGAGCTGTCGTTCAGCATGGCGCCGTTGCCGGTCATGCGGCGCAGCAGCGGGCCGACATAGCGCGAGAACATCGACGACGCGCGCTGCTCGACCGGCATCGCCGCGAACTGCGTCGACGGCTCCTGCTCGATGTAGACGCGCAGCGAGAGGTAGCGGTCGTCGCGCGCAGCGTCGCGCGGCTTGAAGAACCCGATACCTTCCTTGGGCACCTCGAGCCACGGCATGCAGTGATAGATGGAGGTGTTGAGCTGCTTGAGCGTCACGGCGTACGTGGCGCCCAACGTCCGTCCCTTGTCCGACGTATAGCGATCGAGGGCGAGGATGCGGTCCTCGGAGGGCGCAGCCGCTTCGGCGACAACCACCAACAGGAGCAGCACGGGCAAGATGAGGGCGATTCGTCGTGTCATCATGCGGGCCACCTTTGCATCCAGAGTGCCACGGCGGCTTGCCCCGTGGCGGCGGGCAGTTGCGCGCTCCAGGCGTCCGAGGCCGGTGCCGGGAGCGTCACGCTCGCGGCACCGGCCTTGTCAAGCCGGCATCAGCGCTCGAGAATCTGCTCCTGGCTCACGGTGATGGGCTTGCCCCACCAACCCTGGTCCCGGGCGAGCGCGATGTCGTCGCGCGTGACCTTCGCGGACTTGCCCTCACGGTTCCGCAGCGAGAAGAAGCCGTGGTCACCCGACGCGTAGTGCGTGGGATGCTGCTTCCACGTCGTCCACTCGTCGCTCGATGCACATCCAGCCAACGTCACGAGCACACCGCCGATCAGCAAGAGCCTCCATCGGTTGCTACGCATGACTCGGTCCTCCGGGCGAATGAAGTCGACTCAGCGGGCACATCCTACCCCCGAGTTGTTGAGCCTTCAAATGGTAGACTCGACCGATGGACGTCCTGACCATCCACGCCATGCCCTCCGGCCTGCGGCGGCCGATCCTCATCACCGCCTTCAGCGGCTGGAATGACGCCGCCGAGTCCGCCACGACGGCCGCCCGGTACCTGGCCACGTCCTTCGACGGCCGGAAGTTCGCCGAGATCGACCCGGAAGAGTTTTACCACTTCGGCCTCTCCCGGCCGACCGTGCGCTTCAAGGCAGGCTCGGAGACCGAGCGGGAGATCATCTGGCCGGCCACCGAGTTCTCGATCGCCCAGCCGCCCCAGCTGGATCGGGACCTGATCGTGGGCGTGGCCACCGAGCCACACCTCAGGTGGAAGACCTACTGTGCGGCGATCATCGAGCTGGCCCGTCGCTGCGAGGCCACCCTCGTCCTGACGCTGGGAGCGTTGCTGGCCGAGGTCCCCCACACCCGTCCCGTTCGCCTCTCCGGGGGTGCCGCGGACCCCGAGACGGCGCGGCTGCTGGGGATCAAGCCCACCCGTTATGAGGGACCGACAGGCATCGTGGGCGTGCTCAACACCGCCTGCCGCGACAACGGGCTGGCCACCGCAAGCCTCTGGGCCAACGTCCCCCACTACATCTCGGGTATCGAGAACCCCAAGGCCGCGCTGGCGCTCGTGCGGCGCGTGCTCCTGCTGCTCAATGCGACGGTGGACCTGAGCGACCTCGAGGACGCCGGACGGCAGTTCGACCAGAACCTCACCGAGATCGTCGCGCAGAACGAGAAGATCGCCGGCTATATCCGCAAGCTCGAGTCCCGCGAGGTCGAGGAGGAGCCCGCTGCCGAGGCGAGCGACCTGCCGCCGGCCTCCGAGCTCGTGGAGGAGATCGAGCAGTTCCTGCGGCAGCAGCAGCGCCCCGAGTGACCGTCCGCCGCGCCGCGCGCGTGGCCGTCCTGCTCGCGGTGGCGCTCCTTCCGCTGTCCTCCAGCGCCGCCGACCGCCTTGCCGTTCGCTGGCATCCCGCGCGCCCGCGCATCGGCGACGTTGCGTGGCTTCACGTGCGCGGCGGCTCGGAGACGGCCGTCGTGGAGGGCTCGGTCGGCAACCGCCCGCTCGCGTTCTTTCCCTACGCGGGGGGTCACGCCGCACTCGTCGGGCTCGACCTCGACGTGAAGCCCGGCAGCCAGCCGTGGCGTCTGGCCGTGCTGGAGCCCGGGCTCGAGCCGCGACAGCTCGCCGGCAAGGTGACGGTGGCGGCGCGGCAGTTCCCGGTCCAGCGCCTCACCGTGCCGACGGGGATGGCGGACCCCGACCCCGAGACGGAGCGCCGCGCGGTGGCGGAGGGCCTGCACCTAACAATGCTCTATCGCACGGTCTCTCCCGAGCGTCTGTGGCGCGGGGCGTTCGTGCGGCCGGTGGCCGGGACGGAGCCGCCGAGCGGGTTCGGCGCCCGCCGGATCATCAACGGCAGGCCGCGCGCGGCGCACGGCGGCGCCGACTACCGGGCGCCGCAGGGGACGCCGGTCGTCGCGGCCAACGCCGGGCGAGTGGCCCTCGTGGGGGACTACTTCTTCCCCGGCCGCCTGATCGCGCTCGACCACGGGCTCGGGCTCTACACGCTCTACTTCCACCTCGACTCGGTCGCCGTGTCAGAGGGCGAGCGGGTGGATCGCGGCCAGCCGATCGGCACGGTGGGAGCGACCGGACGGGCGACGGGCCCGCATCTACATTTCGGCGCCCAGCTTGGCAGCGCCCGCGTCGATCCGGCCGCGCTCCTCGCTCTTCGTCTGACCGATTAGCGGCCTTTCCGAGCCTTAGGCCGCTTCGACGACTTCCGCGCCTTCGCGCGCGGGCGACTGGTCCGCCGCGCCTTCTTCGGCCCGCGCGCCTTGGCCTTCGTTGCCCGCTTCTTCGGCCGCGCTTTGCCGCCGCTCTTCTGCGCCGGTTTCCTCGCGGGACGCTCCTCGAGGGGCATGCCCATCTCGGAGCCGGGGGTGATCGGGTCGCTGCCGTAGCCGCCGCCGTCCATCATGCGTTCCATGCCCACCTCCAGGGGATTCGTGCGTGCTGCGCCATACCGTGCACACGGCGCGGCGTCGCACGCAAGGATATTTTCAAACGCGTACGGCCGCGCGCAGCCGCCCGGCCTCGCGGCGGAGCGCGGCGTCGGACCAGACGGCCAGCGCCGAGCGCGCCAGGATCGCGCGCACGGCGCCGCGCGAGATCTTGATCGGCCGCACCACCGCGAGTGGGTTCGGGTGCCGCGCGATCGCCGCGAGCGTGCCGAGGCCGATCAGCAGCGGCCAGGCGCAGGCCAGGCGCAGGCGCCACTCCGCGCGCGGGATGGCCAGCGTGTAGCGCCACGCGGCGTCGTAGTGCTCGAGTGCCAGGCGCAGCAGACGATCGAGCAACGGCCGCGCGGCGGGCGTCCGCTGGGTGTCGAGCAGATCGCGGGGGCCGAGCCCCAGCGCCGCCAGCTCGCGCGCGGGCAGGTAGCAGCGGCCCTGGTGCAGGTCCGCCGGCACGTCGCGCAGCACATTCGTGAGCTGGAGCGCCTTGCCGAAGCGCACGCCGGTGGCGGTCATGGCCGCCACGTCCCAGGCCGCCAGCCGCGGCCGGTGGGCGACGCACAGGCGGGTCCAGAACTCGCCGACGCAGCCGGCGACCAGGTAGGTGTAGCGGTCGAGATCGGCGAGCGTGTCGAGCGCCGCCAGTCCCGCCGCGTCCTCGCCCGGAAAGCGCTCGAGGTCGAAGCGCTGCCCCTCGGTGATCGTGGCCAGCACCGCCCGGACCGCCGTCCGGTCCCCCGCCGGCAGCCGCTCGACCCGCGCGAGCGTCTCACCCACGCGCTCGAGCAACTCCCGCTCCGCGGCGTGCGTCTGCGGTGACGCGCAGGCGCGCGCGACCCCGGCCACCTCGGGGGCGGCCGCCCCGGCATAGGCCGCGCCGAGCGTGGCGAGGTGACGCAGGCGCTCGGCGCGCGGCAGCAGGCGCGTGTCGGCGACAGTGTCGCTGGCGCGCGCCAGGAGGTAGGCGAGGCCGAGGGGCTCGCGCAGCGCGCGCGGCAGGATCGCGAGCGAGAGGTAGAAGCTCCGGCTGACCCGCCGCAGCAGGTCACCGACGAGGTCGGTCACTCGTTGTCGAAGGGGCGACGCGGCGGGTCCGGCGAGTCCTTGGCCTTCTTGAGACTTTCCTGGAACTTGCGATCGAGCAGCTTGCCCTTGTCGGCCTCCGACGCCCGCGCCTGGCGGAACCGCTCCTCGCGCTCGGCCGCCTTGGCGCCCAGCGCACCGAACGCGGTGTCGAGATCGGCGACGGTGCGCTTGCGCGGCGGCTCCTCGTGGGCGATGACCGCGCGGACCTCGGGGTCGACCGTCAGCTTTGCCTGACAGCAGGGGCACTCGACGATGAATGCGGCCTTCGTCATCGCGCCGAGGCTAGCATAGAATGCGGAGCGATGCCCGACCTCACCAACGACTTCTCCTGGTCCCGCAGCCGCGACAACGTCTTCTCCGAGTGCAAGCGGCGGTATTTCTACCACTACTACGGCGCCTGGGGGGGCTGGGAGGCGGGCGCCACCGAGGAGGTGCGCCGGCTCTACGTGCTCAAGCAGCTCGCCTCGCGACAGATGTGGGGCGGGCGCGTGGTGCACGACGCGATCGAGATGGCCCTGCACATCTTCGGCGCGGGGCGCGACGTGCCCGTCGAGCCGTTCATCGCCGACGTCGTGCAGCGCATGCGCGGCGACTGGCGCTCGTCGCGCGACGGTCGCTACCGGGACACTCCCAAGACGCTCGCGCTTTTCGAGCACGAGTACACGCTGGACCTCAAGGCCGAGGTGTGGCAGGCCCTCAGCCGCAACGTGACCTCGTGCCTGCGCAACTTCTTCCGGCTGCCGCTGCTCGCCGAGATCCGCAAGACCGCCTCCGAGCACTGGTCGATCGAGCACTGGAGCAAGGTGCTCGACTTCGAGGGCACGCCGATCTGGATCGCCCCCGACTTCGGCTTCTGGACCGACGAGGGCCGCCTCGCGCTGATCGACTGGAAGACGGGCGCCGCCGATCCCGACGCGGCCGCCTTCCAGCTCGGCTGCTACGCGCTCTATGCGAAGGACATGCTCGGCGTGGACCCCGAGAAGGTGGACCTCGTGGAGGTCAACCTGCGCGAGCCGACGGTGACGCCGCACCGCTGGGACGGCGCCAGGCTGGCCGACATCCGCGAGCAGCTGCGGCTGTCCATCCGTGGGATGAAGGCCTATCTCGCCGATCCCGACGCGAACGTCGCGGTGATGGACGCCTTCGAGCGTACGGAAGAGCTGCGGATCTGCCGTTGGTGCAATTTCCGGGTCGTGTGCCGCCCCGAGCTCTAGCCGTCCCGGTGAGGCGCGTTCTTTTCCCGCTCGCGCTCGGGCTTTGCGCGGCCGGGCTGGCCACCTCGCCCGCGCCGGCGGCGATCACCACCATCGAGGTCCGGCGCACCGAGCCGTTCGCCGACGGGACCTCCTTCGGGGCCACCGGCGCCTACGTGAAAGTCGTCGGGGTGGCGCACGGCGAGCTCGATCCCGCCGCGGCCGCAAACCCGTGCCATCGTCAACCTCGACCGCGCGCCGAAGAACGAGCGCGGCCGGGTCGAGTACGACGTGGACTTCTATGTCCTGCGCCCCGCCGATCCGAACCGCGGCAACCACAAGATCCTCTACGAGGTGACCAACCGCGGCCGCAAGCACTACGAGACGCAGTTGGACGAGGAGGCTGTTGCTGAGGATGAGGCCGCCTACGAGGCGACTACCCACACGGCAATGGAGGTGCCCGTCGAACTCGTGCCGGCCGTGCGGGAGCTGATCGCCAAGCGGCGTGCCGGATGAAGCGCCGGCATCCAATCGGGACGCATAACACCACGCTCAGCTGAGCACGCCGAGCGCTGAACCTCCGCTCCATCCCGGGAACAGCGTCGCCGGCTTGGCGATCGCGAGGTGGCGGCCGGCGACCTCGGCGAAGAGGGCGCGGAAATCCGTGGTGACCGCGAGATCGCGGCCCTCGTAGAGGCGCTCGCGCGCGAGTCCGGGCCAGCGCCCGTAGACCGTGCCCCCGCGCACGCCGCCGCCGAGCAGCAGCATCGCCGTGGCGTGGCCGTGGTCGGTGCCGCGGTTGCCGTTCTCGGCCACCGTGCGGCCGAACTCCGACATCGTGAGCACGACCACGTCGGCCATGCGGTCGCCCAGGTCCTGGCTGAACGCGGCGAGCGAGGCGGCGAAGTCGCGCAGGCGATTGGCGAGCTGACCCTGCTCGGCGCCCTGACCGACGTGGGTGTCCCAGCCATCGGCGTCGGTGAAGGCGATCTCCAGCCCGACGTCGGCGCGGATGAGCTGCGCGATCTGCCGCAGCGACTCGCCGAGGCGCGAGCGCGGATACTCGGCGTTGTTCGCGGGCGCCAGTCGCGAGGCGTTGGCGCTCTTGAGCATGCGCACGGCCTCGAACGTCTCGCGTCCGGTGCCGTGCAGCAGATCGTGCACGCTCTGCTCGTAGAGCGACTCGAAGCCCTTGCGGGCCCCCGCGGCCTCCGCCGTCGCTCGCACGTCGAAGCGGTCGAGCGACGCGAGGGAAATCGCTCCCGCGTCGCCACGCAGGGCCCGGGGCAGGGTGGGGCCCAGCGCGACGGCGCGGAAGGGCGAGCGTGACGCGGGCAGCGTCGTCGCCGCGCGCGCCAGCCAGCCGTCGGACGTGGATTTCAGGCCCGGGGTGCCCGATTCCATGTAGTCCTGCGCGTCGAAGTGCGAGCGGGTCGTGTCCGGCGAGCCGCACGCGTGCACGATCGCCAGGGCGCGCGACTGCCAGAGCGGCTGCAGCGGCGCCAGGGCAGGGTGCAGCCCGAAGAACCCGTCGAGGTCCGTGGCCGCGCCCGCGTCGCCGGCGCGCGGCGGCCGGATCGCGATGGCGGCGCGCGCGCCCGCGTAGTCGCGGTCACCGTGCGGCACGATCATGCTGAGGCCGTCGACGGCGCCGCGCTGGAACACGGCCACGAGCACCTTGCGGCGGCCGTCGGCGGCGAACGCGGCGCGCGCGAGGAAGCGCGGGGGCGCGGCCACGGCTGCCAGCGCGCAGGCGCCGCCCTTGAGGAACGCGCGTCGGGTGAGCATGGGTGTCGTCATCTCCGCTGGAATTCGGGCGAGCCGATGACCAGCGCCGCCAGCTTCTCGACGTCGGTGTTCGCGGGCCCGCGATCGTCCGGCGTTTGGCGCCGGATCTCCGGACTGGCCAGCTGCGCGACGAGGACCGCGCGCGTCTGCGCGCTGGCCGCGCCGTGCAGGAGCGAGGCGAGCAGACGCTCGAGCGCGGCGTCCGGCGCCGCGCGATCGATGGCGAGCGGCGAAAGGTCCAGCGTCACGCCCGGCAGCCGCCGCTGCGTGAGCGCCAGCGCGAAGTTCATCCGCGCGAGGAGCGCGCCCGCGTTCACCCAGGCTTCCGCGCGATCCGGATAGCCCGTGGGCGGCTGGGCGCCGTAGAGGCCTTCGCCCATCTCGGCCGCCGAGCGGGCCAGCAGGAAGCCGGCCTTCGCGTCGACGTGGCCGCCCACCGCGCGCACGGCGCTGGCCACGTACTCGAACGGCTTCTTGATCTTGGCGCCGCGCGTGTCCGCCGCCCAGAACTCCGGCGACGCGAGGATGGTGCGCAGCATCGCCTTGACGTCGCCCTCGGTCTGGCGGAACGTCGCCGCCACGCGCTCGACCAGCGCCGGCGGCGGCTCGTCGACGACGAAGCGACGCACGAGCTTGGTGGCGATGAACGTCGCGGTGGCCGGGTGGTGCAGCAGCAGGCTCAGCACGCGCTCGCCATCCTCGCGGCCGCCCCCCGCGGCCAGCCGCGTGCCGAGGATCGTCTTGTCGCCGCGGTCGTGCATCAGCGGCCGGAAGACGAAGCGCGCGTTGTCGCGCGGACGGTCGATCGTCCAGCCGGTGAACGCCCGCGCCACCTCGGTGACGTCCTTCTGCGTGTAGCCGCCGTCCACGCCGAGCGTGTGCAGCTCCATCAGCTCGCGCGCGTAGTTCTCGTTGAGCCCGGCGCGCCTGCCGCGGTTGGGCCCGAACGGCACCGTGAAGTCCGGCCGCGTGCTGAGCCAGTTGTCGAGGTAGAACAGCATCGCCGGGTGCGTGGCCGTCCCGCGCAGCAGGTCGCCGAACCGGCCGAGGGCGTGCGGCCGGATCACGTCGCGCTCGTACGAGGTCACGTACCACTTCACCTCGCCCTTGGCGGCGTGGACGTTGAAGTGGTTGAACCAGAAGTCCACCATGACTTCCTCGAGCTGCCGTTCGCTCTCGATCGCGCGCACGAGCCGCGCCGCCTGCATCTCGGCCACGATCCGGATCGGCCGCTTTTCTGGAGGCGGGCGGTTGAACAGCTCGCGCGGCGCCATCTGGGGGTCGGCCGACTTCTGGCGCGCGTCGGGCCGCGGATAGTCGCGATGCAGCTCGGCCGTCGACATCGCCAGCGTCGGCAGCGCGGCCAGCGCCTGCTCGGCGGCGCGGTCGTCGAGCCGCCGCGGCTCGAGCTGGCGCTCGATCCAGGCCGCCAGCCCGGTCGCCCTCACCCGCTCGACGTCGCCCGGCCGCGGACCGAACCCCAGCCGCGAGAGCGCGTGCGCGATCGCCGCGTCGTCGGTGGGCGATACCCCGCCGGCCGCGTGCGCGAGACGTCCGGCGCTGCCGGCGAGGCCGAGGGCCAGGAGGGCGACGGCGACGAGGCGGCGCGTCATCGCTCGACTCGCTCCGGCCGCTCGCCGGGCCGCGGCTCGCGGTACTGCTGCGGCACGCGACGCTGCTGCTGGTGCTCCTCGCGGAGCTGCTGGCGCTGCTGCTGCCGCTGCTGGCGGATCTGCTCGCGCGCCTGCGCGCGCTCCTCGGGCGACATCTTCTGCCAGCGCTCCCAGTTGCGCATGACACGCTCGCGCTCCTCGGGCGGCAGCTGCTGGAGCTGCTGGAAGCGCTGCATGATGCGCTCGCGCCGCTCGGGCGGCAGGCGCTGGAAGCGCTCGTGGGCCTGCTGCAGCTCCTGCCGGCGTGACTCGGGCAGCTCGTTCCAGCGCTGGAGGTCCTGAAGGATGCGCTGCTTCTCCTGCGGCGGCAGCGCCTGGAACTTCTTGAAGTTCTGCCGCGCGCTCTGCCGCTGCTCGGGGCTGAGCTGCTGCCACTGGCGATAGCGGTCGAGCACGCGCTGACGCTCCTCGGGCGTCAGCTTCTGCCAGCGCTCGAGGTTGCGCTGCGCGATGGCGCGCTCCTCGGGCGAGAGGCGATCCATGCCCTCGATCGGCGGCGTCTGGCCGAACGCCACCTCCAGGGCGCCGCCCACGAGCAACGCGGCGGCGGTGAGGACGAGGGCCACCCAGCGCATCGTCATGGTCCCTTCACTCCCCCCTGGGCCGGCGGTGCCGGCGTCGCGGGCGGCCGCGCGCCCGATGGCGACGGCTCGCGGGCCGGCGTCGCGGCCGCCGGTGACTCCAGCGCCCGCAGCAGCTCCAGCATCCGCATGCGCTCGGCGAGGCTCTGGTCGCGGTGGCGCGCGGGATCCGCCTCGCGCAACAGCTCGAGGTCGAGCAGCATCTGCGCGTCGATCCGGTCGGCCGGACGATCGGCGGCGCGCGCGGGCGCCGCCAGCGCGGCGAGCCCGAAGAGGAGCGCGGCCATGTGGCGCATCAGCCTTCCCGCGTCGGCACGCGGTCGAGCTGGCGGATCACGTCCAGCTCCTCGAGCAGGTCGAGACGCTCGACGACGCGGTAGTGCTCGAGCAGCTCGAGCCGCGCGCCGAGCACCGCTTCGTCGAGCGCGGCGAGGTCGGGCCGCCGCTCGACGGGGTGCAGCGTGAACAGCAACAACGCCGCCGCGAGCCCGATCGTGAGCGCGATCGGCGCCGGCCGCGCCCACCAGCCGCGCAGCCGCGCGCCGACGGAGCGCCGCGCCTGCAGCCGCGCCCGCAGCTGCGCCCGGTAGTCGCCCCAGTGCGGCTCGGGCGGCGGCGGCGCGGCGGCGGCCGCGCGCGCGAGCAGGTCGCGCGCCTCGGGGGTGAGGTCGTCGTGCCGCTGATCGGTCACGGCGCCAGCTCCTTGCGCAGCGCCGCCACCGCGCGGTGCAGATGCACGCGGACGGTCGGCTCGGCCACCCTCATCACCTCGGCGATCTCCGCGGTGGAGAGGTGTTCCTGCGCTTGCAGGATCACCGCCGCCCGCTGCTGGGGCGAGAGCCGGTGCACGGCTTCCCAGAGTCGCGTCATCGTCTGCGCCTCGCTCACCTGATCGCCCGGGTCGGGGCCGGGCGCCGGCTGGCGCTCGACCAGCGACGCGTCGGCGTCGCGACCCTCGTCGCGCGCCACGAGCCGCGTCCACCAGCGCCCGCGGCGCTTGTGGTCCAGACAGAGGTTGACCAGGATCCGATAGAACCACGTCGAGAACCGGGATTCACCGCGGAATCGATCGGCCGCCTCCCAGACGCGGATGAACGCGTCCTGCGAGACGTCGCGCGCGTCTTCGGCGTCGCGCAGGAGCGACCAGGCCAGGCGGTACGCCCGGCCCTGGTAGCGGGCGACCAGCAGGTCGAAGGCCGCATCGTCCCGCGCCGCGATTCGTCGGCACAGCGTCTCATCGGAGTTTGCCTCCCGCTCGTCCGTCACCCGGCCCTCTGCCGTCCACGATCCCACTCCCGAATCGCCGGCGGCAAGATTTCAGCGCCCGGGGCCGGCCGGCCCGGCCCCGGGGCGGGTGAGCGTCGCTACTTCGCGGCCTGATCGGCCTTGAGATCCTTGCGGTCGTGCCGGAGGTCGCGGCGATCCTGCCGCCGGTCGCGCCGATCCTGGCGCAGGTCCTTCGCATCCGCGCGCCGGTCCTTCACGTCGGACTTCAGATCCTTTCGATCGGCGCGGATGTCCTTCAGGTCGCCCTTCACCGCGTCCTTGTCGCCGGCCTTGCGGTCGGCCGCGAGCTCGCGACGATCGCCGCGCAGGTCGCGCCGGTCCTGCCGGATGTCCTTGCGATCCTGCTTCACGTCGTCCGGCCTGACGTCCTGAGCGAGCGCCGGCGCCGTCAGGAGCGCCGCCGCCATACCGGTCATCGCGATCGCCATCCTCAGCTTCATGTTCGGCTCCTTGTGAGGGATGACTTCCGCGCAGTAGGACGAGGGCCGAGGAGCGTTCTGTTTACAGGCCGATACATGACCGCCATAAGAATCCGGAAACAAAGGCCAGCTCGACGGTCGGTCGGACGCTCGGTGGCCGTAGGGTTGCAGCCGTCGTTGCCGCAGGAGGTGACGCCCATGATCGACCGCGAGAAATTCCCGACCGCCTGGGAGGGCTGTGAGATCTCCGTCGTCACGGAGCGCCAGCGCGACGGCCGCTGGGCCGTCGTCGCCGCCATCAATCAGACGACACCCGAGCACACGCGAACGATCGACCTGCCGGTGCCGAGCGAGACGTTCGCGACCCAGGAGGAGGCACAGGCCTACGGACTCGAGCAGGCGCAGCGCTGGCTCGAGAAGAACATGCCGAAGACCGAGGCGGCCTAGCGCGTGATCGAGGAGCGCCACGGGTGTCCCGGGGCGCTCCGAGCGTTGGGGGTTGGGGGGCCATTCGGGGCCCCCATCAGAGGACGACGAGACCGCGGTGGGAGCGATTGACGACGATCGCTCCACCGCGCGTGACGAGCACCGTCTCCTTGACGTTGACGCCGAAGCCGCCGAGCTCGTAGTAGGGCGTCTCCACGCGGAGCACCATGCCCGCCTCGAGCGTGTCGCCGCGAGGCCTGAGCCACGGCGCCTCGGCCGGCTCGAGCCCGATGCCGTGGCCCACGTGGTGCCGGCGGAATTCCGGAAGGCCGGCGGCGCGCACGGCGGTGACCGCCGCGTCGAACACCGCGCCGCTCTCGACACCCGGCCGGATCGCATCGAGCGCCGCCTGCACGCCCGCCTCCACGGCGTCGTACGCGCGCTGCTCGCGCTCGCCCGGCTCGCCGACCACCGCCATGCGCGCGACGTCGCCGCGATACCCCTTGAAGACGCCGCCCAGGTCGAAGCGCACCAGCTCACCGGCGCGTAGCGCGCGCTCGCTCGGGTACGCGGCCGGCAGCGCGGTGTTCTCGCCGAACGTGATGGTCGTCGCGTACGGCGTCGCGTGCTGCGCGGTCACGGCGTGTTCGTACAGCGCGACGGCCTCGCGCTCCGTCGTCCCGGGCTTCAGCTCGCCGAGCACCGCGTGGATCGACTCCTCCGCGATGCGCAGCGCCTGGGCCAGGCAGTCGATCTCGTAGGGGCTCTTCACGGCGCGCGCGCGGGCGACGGCGCCGACGGCCGGAGTGACGCGTCGCCCGGCGAACCGCACGGCGATCGCGTCGGCGGCGGGGCGCAGCAGGCCCGCGTCGTCGAGACCGACGCGCGCTTTGCCCAGCCCGAGCGCGTCGAGCACGCGCGCCAGCCCGTCGGCAGGGCTGTCCGCCGGCTCGGTGGCCAGCCGCGCCGCACGACGCGCGTGCTCGTCGGCGCGCTCGGCGAGGTTCACGTGGAAGCGGCCGTGGCAGACGACGTGGTCGGCGCCGGCGTCGCCCGCGGCGAACGCGGGCGCGTCGATGGTCGGGATGATGAGGGCGGTGCCGGCCTTCGAGTACACCGCAAGGATCTCGGCGTCGAACACCGCGTGCGAGAGGCTCCAGAAGCCGGTGAGGTAGGCGACGTCGGCGGGCGAGGTCGCGACGAGCGCGTCCAAACCGACCGCCTCGAGGACGCCGTCCAGCCGCTCGGTCTGATGCGGGTACACGCACTAACCCGGTGGGGAATCGAGGAGCGTCCCGGGTTTCCCGGGACGCTTCCGAGCGTTGGGGGTCTGGGGGCCATGTCGGGGCCCCCAGGTCAGTAGCCGGGCCATTTCGTGGCCCCCCATCTTACTAGATCGAGAGGAGGGTGCCGGTGATGTGGCCGGAGGATTCGGCCGCGAGGTACGCGATCGCGTCGGCCACGGATTCCACCGGCACCCAGGTCTTCGGATCGGCATCGGGCATCGCGGCACGGTTGGCGGGCGTGTCCATCGTGCTGGGCAGCACCGCGTTGACGGTGACGCCGTGCCCGCGCGTCTCGACGGCCAGCGCCTGCACGAACGCGATCACGGCCGCCTTCGCCACCGTGTAGGCGATGAAGCCGCCCGCGGGCGGCACCACCGCGCGCGAAGCGACGGCGACGATGCGCCCGCCGCCGGCGGCGAGCATGGACGGCACGACGGCGCGGGCCGCCACGTACGCCGTGGTGAGATTCAGCGTCAGCATCGAGTCCCAGAGCTTGCGGTCGGTGTGGACGAGATCGCCCATCGCGAAGCCGCCGACGGCGCTGACGAGGACGTCGATCCGGCCCTGGCGCGCCAACAGGGATTCGGCCAGGCGCGCCATCGCCGCGTCGTCGGCGACGTCACAGCGCTCGAGCACCAGCCGCTTGCGGGCGGCGCCCTCCACCGAGGCCTCGAGTCGCTCGCGCTCCTGCTCGACGATCCACGGCACGCAGACGACCGCGCCCTCGCGGAGGAAGCGGCGGGTGATGGCCTGGCCGAGGGCGCCGCTGCCGCCGGTGACGAGGACGACGCGCTCCACGCCCGCTACTCCGCCGCCGCCGGCGCCATCATGATGCTGGAGCGCTGGATCTCGTCGTAACGCACCTTCGACACGTCGAACTCCTCGAGGTTGTCCTTGAGCCTCTTGAAGGTCTGCTCGAACGACGGCAGCGTCTTGCGCGCCTTGGTCAGCGGCGTCGTGCGCGCGAGCAGGTAGTTCTTCACGTACGGGTGGTTGATGCCGCGCTTCTTCACCTTCGCCACCACCGCCGCCAGTGTCTCGTCCGCGGCGCGCACCAGCGCCGCGCGTTCCTCGCGCTCCTCGAGGCCGCGGCGCAGCGACGTCTTGAGGAACTTGTCCACGCGTCTCAAGATCGGCGCGAAGGCGCCGCCCGCGAAGCGCTTGTTCTGCTCGTAGAGGAGGCCGAGCGTGATCAGGTGCGCGGACTCGAACTGGAAGGCCCAGTCCTCCTCGGCGGAAGACGGCTGTTCGGCCTCGGCGCCGCGATACATCCGGATGACTTCCAGCGACTTTTCCTTGAGGTTGTGGGCCTTCTCCGTGTTGAGCGCCAGCACCTGGAATGCCACGTTCGGCTCCGCGACGAGGATGGCGGGGACGAAGTCCGCCTTGAGCTTGTCCAGCGCGACGCGCCGGTGGTTGCCGTTGGGCGTCCAGTAGACGCCGGCGCGCGGCGAGACGACGACGATCGGGTCCACGAAGCGGTCGACGCGGCGCACCGCCTCCGTGAGCCGTTTCACGTGCGTCGGCGAGACGTCGCGCTGGTACGGACTGGCCTCCACCTTCGTGCGTGGCAGCAGGCAGAAGACCTGCCAGTGCTCGCCCACCGGCTCCTGGTAGACGGCCAGCACGCGGCCGCCGTCGTGCTCGACCTGCTCGGCCAGCGCGCGGGCGGCGTTGCTCGGCTCCTTCTCGGGATAGATCGTGAAGTCCGCCATGGCTCCGATCCTACGCCGTCACGGGCGCCGCCGGCTGCGACTGCGGCCGCCGCCGCAGGAGGTCGCGGACGCTGCCGTAGATGCCCGAGGGCAGGAAGATGATGAAGACGATCAGCAGCAGGCCGTAGATGGTCTCGGCCATGCCCACGTAGGTGATGCCGAACACCACGCGTAACACCTCCGCGAGCGCGATCGTCAGCGCGGTACCGACGGTCGGGCCGAGCAGCGAGTACATCCCGCCCAGCACTACTGCGAACACGATGCGCAGCGAGACGCCGATGCCGGCCAGCGTGTCGGGGTTCACGTACGCGATGTACTGCGCGTACGCGATGCCACCCACGGCGGTGAGGACGGCCGAGAGCACGGTGATGGCGATCTTGAAACGCGTGACGTGGATGCCGACCGAGGCGGCCGCCGTCTCGTCCTCGCCGATCGCCTCCATGGCCGAGCGGGCCATCGAGCGGTCCACGCGGTGCCACACCCAGAGCCCGAGCGCCCACAGCACGAGCGCGGCGTAGTAGAAGACCCGCTTGTCCGCGAACTGCACGGCCACCAGGCTGTCGGCGCCCGACGGCCGCACGGTGAGGCCGAGGGAGCCGCCCGTCCAGTCGCGCTCCGCGATGATGAGCAGGCGCACGACCTCGCCGACGGCGAGGGTGACGAGGCCGAAGTAGTGGCCGATCACCTGAAAGCGCGAGCAGGGGTAGGCGACGATCACGGCGAGGGCGGCCGTGAGCACGACAGCGACGAGGGCGCCGAGCCACGGGGTGAGGGCGAAGAAGTTCCAGAGCAGCGTCGTCGTGTAGGCGCCGAGCCCGAGGAAGGCGCCGTGCCCGAGCGAGACGAGGCCGAAGCGGCCCATGAGCGCCCACGCGCCGCCGATGAACGACCAGATGAAGATCTGGATCAGCACGTGGAAGATGTACTGGCGCATCCCGCCCATCGGGATGAAGGGGGCGGCCACGAGCGCCGCCAGCAGGACGCCGACGCCGACGCGGCCGGCGCTCACGCGCGCCTCGCGAAGAGGCCGCCCGGCCGGACGAAGATCATGACGACGAAGATCACGAAGGCGATCACGTAGCCCATCTCGGTGGACCACACTACGCCGCCGATCGAGATGATCTCGCTCATGATGAACGCCGCCGCGAAGGCGCCGATCATGTTCCCGAGCCCGCCGAGCACGCAGATCATGAACGTCAGCGGCCCGAACGCGGCGCCGAAGAACGGATGCACGGAGTACTGGATGATCAGCAGCGCCGCCGCCACGCCCGCGAGTGCGCCGCCCACGGCCGAGGTGACGACGTACACGGTTCGTGGATTGGCGCCCATCAGCGCCATCGCCTCGCGGTCCTGCGAGACGGCGCGGATGGCCGTGCCGATGTAGGTGTGCCGCAGGAAGAGGAAGAGCCCGAGCATGACGACCAGCGCGACCGCAAAGGCGACGAGGCGCGCGAACGACAGGAACATGCCGCCGAATTCGAGCGTCGGCAGCGTCAGCCGCACCGAGCGATGATCGGTCGTCCACAGGAAGGTGGCGAACGACTGGAGGAAGAAGAGCAGCCCGCCCGTCGCGAGCAGCTGGTTCACGGGGGCGCTGCCGAGGATCGGCGAGATGATCAGCACGTGCACGCCGATGCCGAGGAGCGCACCGAGCGCGACGCTCGCGAGGCTGCCGATCCAGATCGGCCAGCCATAGACCTGGACGAGGAAGTAGACCGCGTACATGCAGATCATCACGAGGTCCACGTAGGCGATCCACACGATGTCGATGACGCCGAAGATCAGGTTGAGGCCGAGCGCGAGCAGCGCCAGCACGCCGCCCAGGAGCAGGCCGTTCACGGCGGCCTCGGCCAGGAAGATGGGGTCGATCACAGGCCCACGTACGCCTTTCGCACGAAGTCCTGCTCGGCCAGCGCCTCCGCGCGGCCCTCCATCTTGAGGTGGCCCGCCTCGAGCAGGTACGCGCGGTCCACGAGCTTGAGCACCTGGCGCACGTTCTGCTCGACGATGAGGATCGTGTAGCCCTCCTCGCGCACGCGGCGGATGAGATCGAAGAGCCGCAGCACCATCACCGGCGCGAGCCCCATCGACGGCTCGTCGAGCAGCACCAGCTTGGGTCGCGACATGAGCGCGCGGCCGACGGCGAGCATTTGCTGCTCACCGCCCGACAGGCTGCCCGCGCGCTGCCGGCGGCGCTCGGAGAGCACGGGGAAGAGCGCGAACACGCGCTCGAGGCTCTCCGGGTACGCGCGCCGCGCCGCCTTCAGATACGCGCCCATCTTGAGGTTGTCGGCCACGGTCAGCATCGGGAAGATGCGGCGGCCCTCGGGGACGTGGGCGATGCCGCGCGCCACGACCTCGTACGCGGGCCGGCCGGTGAGGGCGGCGCCCTCGAACGTCAGCGCGCCGGCGCGCGGCGCGATCATGCCCGAGATCACGCGCAGGAGCGTCGTCTTGCCGGCGCCGTTGGGACCGACGACGGCGACGGCCTCGCCGGCGGCGACGTCGAGGCTGACGTCCCAGAGCGCCGTGAAAGCGCCGTAGCCGGCCGTCACGTTGCGCAGGGCGAGCATGGTCAGGCGAGCACGACTTTCTCGCCGAGGTACGCCTCGACGACCTTCGGGTCCTCGGCGACCTCGCGCGGCTTGCCCTCGGCGATCTTCTCGCCGTGGTCGAGCACGACGACGCGGTCCACCACGCGCATGAGCGTGGCCATGATGTGCTCGACCCACACGATCGTGATGTGGAGCTCGCCGCGGATGCGACGCAGCAGGTCGGCGGCGCCCGCCATCTCCGACGAGTCGAGCCCGCCGAGGCTCTCGTCGGCGAGCAGGAGCTTGGGTCCCGTGGCCAACGCGCGCGCCAGCTCGAGTTTCTTGAGGCCGCCGGCGCCGAGCAGCGTGGTCGGCGCGTGGGGCGCCGTCGACAAGCCGACCAGCCCCAGGATCTCCAGCGCGCGCCGCCGCGCCTCCGCCTCGGAGGAGCGCTGCGCGGCGCCGAAGTGCGCGGCCACCGCGACGTTCTCGAGGATGGTGAGCTTTCTGAACGGCCGCGGAATCTGGAACGTCCGCGCGATCCCGAGGTGGCAGATCTTGTCGGGCGTGAGGCCGGCCAGCTCCTGCGCGCCGAAGCGGATCGAGCCGGAGGTCGGCGTGAGCGCGCCCGACACGCAGTTGAAGAGGGTGGTCTTGCCCGAGCCGTTGGGGCCGATGAGCCCGAGGATCTCGCCCTCTTTCACTTCGAAGGACACGGCGTTCAGCGCGGTGAACCCGCCGAAGCGCTTCGTGAGGTCGGTGACGGTCAGGATATGACGTACATGGGGGGCCTGCCGACGCCGCGCTCAGCGCGCGCCGAACGGCGAGGATGCCGCCAGCGGCAGGATCGGGTTGGCGGTCTGCACGGTCTTGGGATAGACGATCTCGAACTTGCCCTCGACGATCTGGAACACCGCCGGGAACGCGCGCTCGTTCTGGCCCGCCATGGGATTGCCCGGCGGCAGGAACTTCACGCCGTAGCCCTGCATCGTGCCGCCCTCGGGGATGTCCGTCTCGCGCGCGGCCTTGGCGAGCGCCTCCGGCGAGAAGCCGCCGTGCTTCTGGATGGCGCGCGGCAGCACGTCGTTGAGGAGGATCCACATGTTGTTGAAGCCCATCGAGACGTGCGGCGCGATGGCCTGCGGCTGGATGTTCGGCTCGAAGGCCTTGTAGCGCCGGACCATCTCCGCCGTCATCTCGCCCACGCCAGGCTTGAGCTTCTTGGCGTCGAGCAGCTGCGACGCGATCGGGTCCACGGTATGAAAGCCCTCGATCTCGTTCCCGAAGCCTTCCTTCAGCTTGTCGATCTGGCTGTGGCCGGCGCCGTGGCCGAGGTACGCCTTCACGCGGAAGCCCTGCTCCTTGGACTGGCGCAGGAACAGCGCGATGTCGGGCGCGTAGCCGGTATGCAACAGCACGTCGGGGCGGGCGGCGCGCAGCTTCGTGACGAGCGACGACAGGTCGGGCGCCTGGATCGAGAAGCCTTCCTTCAGCACGATCTGCATGCCGTGCTTCTTCGCCTCCGACTCGTTGGCGGCGGCGACGCCGGCGCCGTACGGGCCGTCCTCGTAGATGATGGCCACGCGCAGGTCCTTGGGCGCTTTCTTGAACCGCTCCTGCGAGTAGGCGGCGATGTACTGCACCGAGTAGGCGCCGAAGAGCCCGCCGTTGGGCTGCGGGCGGAACGTGTACTGGAGATTGCGGTCCTTCAGGACGTTGTCGGCGATGGCCGTGGTGATCCAGAGGAACTTCTTTTGCTTGTCCACCTTTTCCGCGAGCGGCACGGCGTGAGCGCTCGAGTACACGCCGGCGAGGATGTCGACCTTGTCGACGTTGAGAAGCCGCTCCGCCTCGTTGATCGCGACCTCGGCTTTCGACTGGCTGTCGCCGTCGACCTGGACGATCTTGTACTTGCCGAGCACGCCGCCCTTCTCGTTGACGTAGTCGATCAGCATCTTCGCGCCGCGCCAGCAGTTGAGCGAGCCGGCCGCGGAGAACGGTCCGCTGTGGTCGTACAGGAGGCCGATCTTGATGGTCGGCGCCTGGGCGTCGGCGCGCGGAGCCCACGTGCTCGCCACGGCCACCGCCAGCACGAGCGCGGCGGCCAGAATTATCCGGGCTGACTTCATCGGCGGTCCTCCTCGAAAAAAGTGGGGTGCAGGGTATCACGCGCCGGTGCGACGCGCGAGGACCATCCACTCCCGGCTCTGCCGGCCGCGCGGCGAGCGCAGCGGCGGACCCGCGCGCTCGATCCAGAACGACGGCGCGAGCAGCCGGCGCACCTCGGCCGGTGACACCACGAAGGGCGGTCCCGGCGTCAGCGCGCGCAGTGGGAAGAAATTCGCGAGCAGCCAGCCGCCGGGCCGCAGCGTGCCGACCAGCGAGCGCACGTACTCCGCACGCCGCGCGGGGTCGATCGCGCAGAAGCACGTGTAATCCCACACGCCGTCGAACGCGTTGGGCAAGTCGCGACCCAGCGTGAATATGTCGCGCGACTCGAAGGCGACGTCCACGCTGTCGCGCTGTGCGAGCCGACGCGCCGCGCTGAGCGCCGCCGGCGCCCAGTCGAAGCCGGTGACCGCGTAGCCGCGCGTCGCCAGGTAGCGCGCGTCGTGACCGCGGCCGCAGCCGGGAACGGCGACGCGTCCGCGGGGCGGCGGCGTGGCTTCCACGAACTCCACCAGCGACGGCGCCGGCGCGCCGAGCTCCCAGCCGTCGCCGCCGCGCGCGTAGACGTCCTCCCAGAACTCCGGCGCGCTTGTCCTACCGAAGGTAGGGCTTGTCCTACCGTAGGTAGGGCTTGTCCTACCGTAGGTAGGGCTCACACGGGCCATCGCACCGTCTCGAAGTGCGGTACCGCGCGCTCGGCGCCCGCGCCCACCAGCTCGTCGGCGGTGTGCGCGGTCGTGACGCCGATGACGCGCATGCCGGCCGCGCGCGCGGCGTGCACGCCGACGATCGCATCCTCGAAGGCGAGACACGCTTGCGGCTCGACGGCGAGGCCCTCGGCCGCCTTCAGATAGACGTCCGGATCGGGCTTTCCCCGGCGCACGTCGTCGGCGGTGACGGCGACGTCGAAGTGACGGCGCAAGCCGAGCTCTTCCAGGACGCGCTCGAGGTCGCGGCGCGACGCGGAGGTGGCCACGGCCCGCGGCACGCCCGCGCGCGCGAGCGCTTCCAGGAACGCGCCGGCGCCGGCCACGGCCATGGTGCCCCGGCGCGCGAGGCGCGTGTAGTGCTCGCGCTTGAGGTCGGCGAGCCGCCGCGCCTCGGCACGGTCGATGCCATGGACGAGCAGCGCCACCGCCTCCTCGGCCGGGCGGCCGATGGTGAGGCGCCAGAACTCCGGCGGCAGCGTCACGTCGCGGTCACGGCACATGGCGACCCACGCCTCGCGGTGGTGCGCGCCGGAGTCGACGAGCACGCCGTCCATGTCGAAGACGACGGCGCGCGGTGCTCCGCCGCTCACCTCAAGCGGTAGAGGGGAGCGAGCGCGCGAAAGGTCTCGAGGGCGGCGTCCCGATACTGCGCTTCCGTCCAGCGCGCCGCCTGCTCCGCCGGCACCATGCGGCCGAGCACGAGCTGGCCGTCGCGGGTGCGCGTCAGCTCGTCGGCCAGCTCGGCGAGGCGCTCGGGGCTGAGGTCGGCGAGCGGCGAGGCCGCCTCCTCGTCGTGCTCGTTCTTGAACCAGGCCAGACCCTTCACGCGGCGAAGCACGGGACCCAGCCTCGGCGCGTTACGCTTCCAGGCGGCGGCCCAGCGCTTCTTGTCGGCGTGCTCGGGACCGACCTCGAAGAGGAAGCGCACGGCGCGGCGCGAGACGGCGACCTTGAAGTGGCAGTGCTTCTTGTACCCGCGCGCGTCGGGGCCGAAGGCCACCCAGGTGTCGTCGGGCGGGTTGACGGTGCGGCGCGCGTGCTTGGCGACGTGCGCGAACGCGTCGCCGCCGGTGGCGCGGCTCACGGCCGGCGTCAGGCTGTGGCCCACCGCCTCGAGCTTGGGACGGATGCGCTCGCGGATGGCGCCCATGCGCGCACGGAAGGCCGGCGCATCGAAGACCTTGAAGTCGGTGGCGCAGAAGGCGGGAGACGGCATGGCGATTCTCCTCGAAATCGGCGACGGCCCGTGACGGGCGACGGAACAGCGGGGCATAGTGTAATGGGTCGGATGGCGTGTGGCAACGTGAATGGTCGTGCGAGCCGAGGCGGTGCCGCCGACGAGGCGAGCGGTGAAATGATCGAGGGTCGTGCGAGCCGAGGCGGTGCCGCCGACGAGGCGAGCGGTGAAATGATCGAGAAATGTTCTAGAGAGGAGTCGTTCATGAACGACGTCTCGTGCTTCCACAATCTGAAGACGGGCGGCATCGAGCGGCAGCTCGCGCCCGGCGTGAGCGCGCGCGTGTTCCCCGGTGTGCACGCGATGCTCTCCGTGGTCACGCTCGAGCCCGGCGCGGTGTCGCCGGTGCACGCGCACCCCAACGAGCAGTGGGGCGTCTGCCTCGAGGGCGAGTGGGTCCGCGTCCAGGACGGCGTCGAGCATCACGTCAAGGCCGGCGATTTCTGGCAGACGCCGCCGAACGTGCCCCACGGTGGGCGCGCGCTGGGCGTGCGCTGCGTCGTGCTCGACATCTTCGCGCCGCCGCGCGAGGAGTACCGGCGGCCGGGCGCGGGGCTGGGCGCGGCGACGCTCGCAAGCTGACGCACGGACGCGGACGGCGGCGCCGGGGCGGGGCCTGACCGGTTCACGCACCCGGCCTCCTCCTCGCAGTGGCGGCTCACGTTTCGGTTGGCGGCGTGCCGAGCCGCGCATTCCAGGCGGAGGCTCGCGTGCGCCTGGCGCGGCGGCGCCACGGCTCGTCGGAGCCGGATGCGTTCACCGGCCACCCGCCCCGGCGTCACCGCGCCCGTTGCCGCGCGTGTCTCACCATCGTCGTCGACGGGTCGCTCCGCGGGCGGCCTTTTCTGTCGAGGGCGGGTGATACAATTCGCGCGTGACAGACATCTATGTGGTGACGGGGGGCGCGGGCTTCATCGGCAGCCACGTCGCGGAGCGCCTGCTGGGCGAACATCCCGCCGCGCGCGTGCGGGTCTTCGACGACTTTTCCTCGGGCTCGATGGCCAACCTGCCGTTCGCGGCCGCCGTCGGTGAGCGGCTCGAGGTCGTGCGCGGCGACGTGCGCGACCTCGCCGCCGTGGAGCGCGTGGCGCGGGGCGCGTCGGTGATTTTCCATCAGGCGGCCATGCGCTCCGTGCCGCGCTCGGTCAACGACCCGCTCGGCGCCAACGACCACAACGTGAACGGGACGCTGCACGTGCTCGAAGCGGCCCGGCGCGCTGGTGTGAGGCGCGTGGTCTTCGCGTCGTCGTCCTCGGTCTACGGCGACAACCCCGCGCTGCCCAAGCGCGAAGAGCAGACGCTGACGCCGATCTCGCCGTACGCGGTGTCGAAGGCGGCCAACGAGATGTACGCCACGGTGTGGACGCGGCTCTACGGCGTCGAGACGGTCGGTCTGCGCTACTTCAACGTGTTCGGACCGCGGCAGGACCCGGCCTCCGAGTACGCGGCGGTGATCCCGCGCTTCATCCTCTGGGGCCTGCGCGGCGAGCCGTTGGAGGTGCACGGCGACGGGCGCCAGTCGCGTGACTTCACCTACATCGACAATGTGGTGGAGGCCAACGTCCTCGCCGCGCGGGTGCCGGCGGCATCGGGCGAGGCCTTCAACGTCGGCTGCGGCGAGCGGGTGAGCCTGCTCGACATCATCGATCGGCTCGAGAAGCTGCTCGACAAGCCGCTGAAGCGCCGCCACACGCCGAGCCGCGCGGGCGACGTGCCGCACACGCTCGCCGACATCGGCAAGGCCAGGCGCCTGATGGGCTACGCGCCGCTCGTGGATTTCGACGAGGGACTGCGCCGCACCGTGGACTTCTTCAAGCGATAGTCGGAGGGATCGCCTCATGCGTCGAATCACCGCGCTCGTCGTCGTTCTCGCCGCGCTCCTGACCCTCGCCGTCGCCCCCGTCCGCGTGGGCGCGCAGGCGCCGCGCGCGCTCGTCGTGCAGGCCGCCACCGAGCCGCCGGGCCTCGACCTCACCGCGACCCCCGCCTCCGCGACGGCCGGTGTCGTCCTCTACAACGTCCAGGAGTGCCTGGTGAAGGTGGACGCGCACGGCAAGCTCGTGCCGTGGCTGGCGGAGCGCTGGCACGCCGCCGACAACCGCCACTACACCTTCTTTCTGAAGAAGGGCGTGCGCTTCCACAACGGGCGCGAGCTGAAGGCTGCCGACGTGAAGTTCGTGATCGAGCGCGCGATGAACCCGGAGACGAAGCACCCGTACCCGCAGTACTACGCAAACATCGGCGACATCATCGTCAAGGACGACTACACGATCACGTTCTCGCTCAAGGCGCCCGCCGCGAACTTCCTGCTGAACCTGGCCCGCCAGGGCTCGGTCATCTATCCACGCGAAGCGGTGGACACGCTGAAGTCGGCGCCGATCGGCACCGGGCCGTTCACGGTGGCCGACTGGGTGCGCGGCGACAAGATCGTGCTCAAGCGCAACCCCGAGTACCACGTCAAAGGCCTGCCGAAGCTGGACCAGGTGACGTACCGTTTCATCCCCGACCCCAACGCCGCGCTGGCGGCCCTCAAGGCCGGCGACGTCGACGTCTCGCTCTTCGGCCTCGGCCCCGAGCACGTGGCCGACCTCAAGAAGGACGGGCGCTACGAGGTGATCGTGGGCGAGACGACCAACGACGTCGTCATGTCCATGAACAACAGCAAGAAACCGTTCAGCGACGTCCGGGTGCGGCGCGCCGTCACCCACGCGATCAACAAGGCGGACGTCGTGAAGCTGGCGATGTTCGGGATGGGCCGCGTCATCGGCTCCAACGTGGATCCGCTCAACCCGTACTTCGTCGACCTCGCCAACGCGGTGCCCTACGATGCCGCGAAGGCGAAGAAGCTGCTCGCGGAAGCCGGCTACCCCAACGGCTTCAGCGCCGTACTGAAGGTGGCGCCGCAGTACTACTACACGGTGCGCGCGGGCGAGGTGATCACCGACCAGCTGAAGAAGGTCGGCGTGAACGTGAAGATCGAGCAGATCGAGTGGGGCCAGTGGCTCGATCGCGTCTTCTGCCGGCCGGCGTCCGGCTGCAAGGAGCCCGACTACGACCTCACGATCATCGGTCACGCCGAAGCGTGGGACATCGGCAACTACGCCAACCCGAAATACTATTTTCGCTACGACAGCCCGAAGTTCCAGGAGATCTACGCAAAGTCGGAGACGACGATCGACGACAAGGCCCGCCGCGACCTCTACGTCCAGATGCAGAGGATGCTCGCGGACGACGCGCCCGTCGTCTTCCTCTTCATCCACCCGCGGCTGGTGGCGGCCAAGAAGGGCGTGACCGGGCTCTGGAAGGACCTGCCGATCCCGTCGGCCGATCTCTCGGAGGTGGGCTGGTCGCCCGCCCGGTGATCGCGCGGGCGTGAGGCGCTACGTCCTCAGGAGGGTCGCGGCCTTCGTCGCGACCCTCTTTTTTCTTTCCGCGCTCGTCTTCGTCGTCGTCCGCGTTCTCCCCGGCGATCCCGCCACGCTGATCCTCGGCGTCGAGTCGAACCCCGAGACGCTCGCGCGGCTGCGCCACGCGATGGGACTGGACCGGCCCCTCGCGCTGCAGTACGTCGATTGGCTCGCGCGCGCGGCGCGCGGCGACTTCGGCACCTCGATCCAGTACGACCTGCCCGTCGGGCGCCTGATCCTCTCCCGGCTGCCGGTGACGCTGCCGCTGGCGCTGATGGCGGCGGCCCTGATGGTGATCATCGCGCTCCCGCTCGGCGTCTACGCGGCCACGCATCACCGGCGCGCGGGCGATTACCTCGCGATGCTCGTCTCACAGCTCGGCATCGCGGTGCCCGCATTCTGGTCGGGGCTGCTGCTCATACTCTTGTTCTCGGTCCAGCTCGGCTGGCTGCGCTCGGGCGGCTTCGACGGCTGGAGCGCAGGGGTGTGGACGGGCCTCAAGGCGCTGCTCCTGCCCGCGATCGCGCTCGGCGCCTTTCAGGCGGCCGTGCTCGTGCGCGCCACGCGGTCCGCCGTGCTGGAGATCTTGCGCGAGGACTACGTGCGCACCGCGCGCGCCAAGGGGCTGGCGGAGATCCGCGTCATCCGCCGGCACGCGCTGCGTAACGCGATGATCCCCATCGTCACCGTCATGGGCATCCAGCTCGGTCAGCTCGTGGCGGGCGCGATCGTGCTGGAGTCCGTCTTCGCGCTGCCCGGGCTCGGGCGGCTCGCGCTTGGCGCCATCAGCGCGCGCGACCTGCCGGTCGTGCAGGGCGTGACGCTCTTCGTGGCGGCGTCGATCGTCTTCATCAACTTCGCGGTGGACCTCGCCTACGCCGCGCTCGATCCGCGCATCCGCTATGAGTAGTCGCCGGCACCTGACCTTCGCGCTCGGCGTCGTCATCAGCCTCGCCCTGGCCGCGACCGCGGCGCTGAGCCTCGTCTACACGCCGCGCGATCCGCTGGCCATGGCGGGCGCCACGCGGCTCGAGGGGCCGTCGCGCGCGCACCCGTTCGGCACCGACCAGTACGGGCGCGACCTCCTGTCGCGCGTGATGGCGGGTGCGCCGACCTCGATCGCCGTCGGCGTCATCGCCGTCGGCATCGGCGCGCTGGTGGGGATCGTGCTCGGGCTGGCCAGCGGCTGGATCGGCGGCTGGCTCGACGAGGGGGCCATGCGCCTCGTCGACGCCGTGCAGGGCTTTCCCGCCATCCTCTCCGCGCTGCTCTTCAGCGCGGTGTTCGCGCCCGGCATCGGCATCAGCATGGTGGCCATCGGCATCGCCTTCGTGCCCGCCTTCGCGCGGCTCACCCGCGGCGCCGTGCTCGAGCTGCGTCACCGCGAGTTCGTCGTCGCCGCCCGCGCGCTGGGCGCGCGCGACCGGCGGCTCGTGCTGCGCCACATCCTGCCCAACACCATGGCGCCGCTGATCGTGCAGGCGACGACGAGCTTTCCCGTCGCGATCCTGGCCGAGGCGGCCCTGGCCTATCTGGGCCTCGGCACGCAGCCGCCGCATCCGTCGTGGGGGCTCATGCTCAAGGAGGCCCAGAACTTCCTCGGCATGAACCCATGGTTCGCCCTGTTCCCGGGGGGGGCCATCGCGGTGGCTGTCCTCGGTCTCAACTTGTTAGGCGACGGCCTCCGGGACCTCCTGGATCCCAAAGCGGCGTAGGTTGACATTCCCGTGACGGTGCCCTTATCGTAGCGGGTGGTTCTGACGCGGCCCCGCTAGCGCTTCCGCTAGCGAAAACAAGGTGATGCCCGGGGAGAGAGAGCGGATGAAGGTTTTCAACACCTCGTTCACGCTGAGCAGTGAGGAAGGGACCGAGGTCACCGACATCACCAAGCTCGTGAGGGAGGCCATCCAGCAGTTCCCCGTCTCGGCGGGGATCGCCCTGATCAACACGCTCCACACGACCTGCGCGCTCTTCATCAACGAGTTCCAGAGCGCCCTCATCGACGACCTCAAGGGGCTCGTCGAGAAGCTGGTACCGGAGCGCGGCGGCTACCGCCACGACGACCCGCGCTTCTCGGACTGCGAGCGCGGCAACGCCCACTCGCACCTGCGCTCCGCGCTGCTCGGGCGCTCGGTGGCCGTCGGCCTCAACAACGGTGAGCTGACCCTCGGGCGGTTCCAGTCGATCATCTTCGCGGAGTTCGATGGGCCCCGGAAGCGCGAGATCTCCGTCCAGGTCATCGGGGCGTAGTCGGTTCCATCGGCACCGCCCGCCGTCGCAGCACCCGATGAACTGATGAAGACCCTCGGCAACGCATCGTGAGTCGAGTCGACAAGGACAGCGTCGCCGTGCTGCTGAAGGGCCGCACCGTGCTCGTGACGGGCGGCGACGGCTTCGTGGGGTCGCATCTGGTCGAGACGCTGCTCGCCTACGACGCCAACGTCCACGTGCTCGTGCGCCCGACGTCGTCGGGCATGCTCCACAACACCGGTCACGTCCAGAAGAAGGCGACGATCCACCGCGCCGACCTCACGGACAAGCAGGCGATCCTCCAGACGCTCAAGATCCTCAAGGCCTTCGGGGACCAGGCGGTGATCTTCCACCTCGGCGCCCAGGCCCACGTCGGCGAGTGCTGGAACCGCCCGTACGAGACGCTCAGCGCGAACGTGCTGGGTGTGATGAACCTCCTGCAGTCGATCGTCGACCTCGACATGGACGTCTACCGCGTCGACACCGCGGGCTCCTCGGAGGAGTACGGCAACATTCTCGAGGAGGTGCGCGACCAGTACCGCTTCGACGACAACGGCGGGCTGATCCTCGACGAGCGGTCGCCGGTGAATCCCCAGAGCGTGTACGCGACGGCCAAGCTCGCCGCCGACTTCCTCACGCGCAACTATCAGGCGGCCTACGGCGTCCCCACCGTCGTGACGCGGATGTTCAACAACTACGGGCCGCGCCAGAGCCCGCGCTTCATCACGCCGACCATCATCACGCAGGCGCTGACGCGCGACGTGATCACGCTGGGCTACGTGCGTTCGAAGCGCGACTTCTGCTTCGTGAAGGACGGCGTGCGCGGCCACATCTACGCCGCCCTCTTCGGCACGCCCGGCGACGTCTACGTGTACGGCTACGGCACCACCATCTCGATCCTGGATTGGTATCACCTCATCGTCCGGACGGGCCAGGAGCTCGGCTACTGGGGCAAGAAGGAGCTCCAGGCCGACACGGAAGGGCGGGCGCGTCTCGGCAAGAGCGAGGTCGAGGAGCTGCGCGTCGATTTCAGCAAGTTCAACAAGCTCACCGGGTGGACGCCCGAATACTCGTGGGAGGAGGGCGTGCGCGAGAGCATCAAGTGGTACGCCGAGCACCGTGAGCGCTGGGCCACCCGGATCGACTGGTAGACCACCGCGCGTGACGGAGTTTTTCGCGGGGAAGAAGATTCTGGTCACGGGCGGGGCCGGCTTCATCGGCTCCTTCGTCGTCGAGCATCTGGTCACCGCCCGGGGCGTCGATCCCGCCGACATCGTGGTGCCGCGCAGCCGCGACTGCGATCTGCGCGATTTCGAGCAGGCCCGCCGCGCCGTGAAGGGCTGCCGGGTCGTGTTCCACCTGGCGGCCCAGACGGGCGGCATCGCCTTCAGCCGCAGCCATCCCGCGAGCCAGTACTACAACTGCGCGCTGATGAATCTGCACGTGCTGGAGGCCGCGCGTCAGGAGGGGGTCGAGCGGTTCGTCGGCGTCGCGAACCTGCTCGCCTATCCCGCGGCCGCGCCGTCGCCGCTGCGCGAGGAGCACGTGCACGACGGCGCCATCGCGCCGACGCACCTGGGCATCGGCCTCTCCAAGCGCGACCTCGTCGACATGGGCGAGATGTATCACCGCGAGTTCGGCATGAACGTGACGGTGATGCTGCCCGCCAACGCCTACGGCCCGCGCGACCGCTTCGACCCGGCGATCTCGCACGTCATCCCGGCCACCATCCGCAAGTGCTTCCACGAGCCCGAGCTCGTCGTCTGGGGCGACGGCTCGCCCACGCGCGACTTCCTCTACGTCGAGGACCTCGCGGCCGGTCTCGTGCTGGCCGCCGAGCGGCTCGAGGGCTCGCAGTGCGTGAACCTCGCCTCCGGCCAGGAGATCAGCATCCGCGACCTCGTGCACCTCATCGCCCGGCTCACCGGTTACGCGGGCAGGGTCTCGTTCGACACGAGCAAGAGCGGCGGCGACCCGCGGCGGGCGGCGAGCACTGCGCGCGCGGATCGCCTCGTCGGGCTGAAGCCGCGCTACACGCTGGAGGAAGGGCTGAGGCGGACGATCGACTGGTACCGGCAGGTGGGCGCGCCATGAGCGCGGCGAACTACATCGCCCAGATGCAGCCGTGGATCGGCGAGGAGGAGAAGAAGGCCGTCGTCGACTACATCGACTCCGGCGGCTGGCTCACGGAGTTCACGCGCACGCGCGAGCTCGAGCAGGCCATCGGCGCCTACGTCGGCGCGCGCCACGTGGCCATGGTCGCCAACGGCACCGTGAGCCTCTTCGCGGCGCTGGCCGCGCTCGGCGTCGGCGCCGGCCACGAGGTGCTCGTCCCAGACCTCACCATGATCGCCTCCGCGAACACCGTGCTTCTGGCGGGGGCCACGCCCGTCTTCGTGGACGTCGAGCCGTCCACCCTCTGTCTCGACCTCGAGCAGGCCGAGCGCCACATCACGGAGCGCACGAAGGCCATCATGCTCGTGAGCTTCAACGGGCGGGCGCCCGACATGGCGCGGGCGGTGGCGCTCGCGCAGCGGCACGGGCTGTTCCTCGTCGAGGACGCGGCGCAGGCGCTGGGCTCGCGCTGGCGCGGCCGGCACCTCGGCACCTTCGGCGACATCGGCAGCTTCTCGTTCAGCAGCCCCAAGGTGATCACCACCGGGCAGGGCGGCGCCCTCGTCACCGACGACGCGGCCCTCATGGCGCGCGTGCTGAAGGTGAAGGACTTCGGCCGGGTGAAGGCCGGCGTCGACGAGCACGACGCCCTCGGCTACAACTTCAAGTTCACGGATCTCCAGGCGGTGATCGGGCTGGCCCAGATGACGAAGCTCGACTGGCGCGTGCAGCGCAAGAAGGACATCTTCGCGCTGTACCGGGCCGAGCTCGCCGCCGTCCGCGGCGTGGCATTCGTCGAGACGAACCTCGAGGAGACCTCGCCGTGGTTCATCGACGTGCTGGTGCCGGATCCGCGCGCCCTCCGGCAGCATCTGCACGAGTGCGGGATCGGCTCGCGCCCGTTCTATCCGCCTGTCCACACCCAGGCCCCGTACCACTTGGCCGGCGCCTTTCCCGAGACCGAACACGCGTCGCGGCACGGCCTGTGGTTGCCGTCGTCCTCGTTCCTCGAGGACGGCACCATCAAGCGGATCTGCCGCGAGATCCGCGCTTTCTATCGGACGCGCGGGTGAAGCTGCACCTCGGCTGCGGCAAGCGGTTCATCCCCGGCTTCGTCCACGTGGACGTCGCCGACCTGCCGCACATCGATCACCGCGGCGACGTCCGCAGCCTGCCGATGTTCAAGGACGAGAGCGCGGAGCTCGTGTACGCCTGCCACGTCCTCGAGTACTTCGACCGCGTGGAGGTGGTGGACGTCCTGCGCGAATGGCACCGCGTCCTCGCGCACGGCGGGGTCGTGCGGCTGGCCGTCCCGGACTTCGCCGCCCTCGCCGAGGTCTATCGGCGCCACGGCGACCTCTCGCGCATCGTCGGGCCGCTCTACGGTCGCATCGAGGTGCCCGCCGAGGGGGGCCCGCGGGTGCTCTACCACCGCACCGTGTACGACCTCGAGAGTCTCCGCGCGATTCTGGAGTCGGTCGGCTTCCGGAACGTCCGGCGGTGGGACTGGCGCCGGACCGAGCACCGCGACTACGATGATTTCTCCCAGGCTTACGTCCCGCACATGGACAAGGAGCATGGACTCTTGATCAGCTTGAACGTCGAGGCCGACAAATGACGGTGTCGCTCATCATCCCCACTCTCAACGAGGCCGGCTCGATCGAGGCGGTACTGAAGGAGATCCCGCGCGACGTGGTCGACGAAGTCCTCGTCGTCGATGGCGCCTCCACCGACGGCACGCCGGACCTCGTCCGGCGGCTGGGTGACCGCGTCATCCAGCAGGAGGGACGCGGCTACGGCGCCGCCATCGCCACCGGGTTCCGGCACGTGCGTGGCGATATCATCGTGCTCGCCGACGCCGACGGCTCCTACAACCTCGACGACATCCGGCACCTCGTGCACCGGGTGCAGGACGGCGCGGACCTCGCGCTGGGGTCGCGCTACCTGCCGCAGTCGGGCAGCGAGGACGACACGCTCGTCCGTTACGTCGGCAACAAGGTGTTCACCTGGACGGTCCGCAAGCTGTACGGCGTCGAGCTCACCGACGTGCTGTTCTTCTACGCGGCGATGCGCCGTGAGGTCGTCGAGTCGATCACGGCCACCTCGCCGGGCTTCGAGTACATCGTCGAGTTCCTCATCAAGGCGCAGCGGGGCGGCTTCAAGTTCGCCGAGATCCCGTCGTTGGAGAAGGCGCGCACGGCGGGCAAGTCGAAGGTCAACGCGCTCGTGGACGGGCTGCGCATGCTGTGGATCATGACGCTGGCGAGACTCCGGGGCGGGAACTTCTGAGGGATGACTTCGGTCCCGTCGGTCGAGGAGCGTCAGGGTCGCGAGATCGCGCACTATCGCGGCGTTGCCGCGCAGGACACCGAGGCCATCCTCGGGTGGCAGTCGCCGGCGGGCCGCGCGCGCGCCGACCGGCGCGGCCGACTCTTCGTGGGCCGCGGCCGCATCGCGCCCGGCACCCGCGTGCTCGAGCTCGGGTGCGGCACCGGCGAGTTCACCCGCCGCGTGGCGCCGTCGGGGGCGCGCGTGGTGGCCCTGGACCTCTCGGGCGACCTGCTCGCCAAGGCGCGCGCCAAGCTCGACGGCGCCGCGCGCTTCGTGCGCGGCAACGCCCACGTCCTGCCGTTCGCCGACGCGTCGTTCGACGTCGTCTACGGCTGCTCGATCCTCCATCACCTCGACGTCGCGGTGGCCCTGCGCGAGGTGCGGCGCGTCTTGCGGCCCGGCGGCCGGCTGGTGTTCTCGGAGCCCAACCTCGTCAACCCGCAGGTGCTGCTGATGTTCAAGGTCGCAGCGCTGAAGTTCCACTACGGTGGCTCGCCCGACGAGATGGCGTTCACGCGGCGGGCGATCCGCCGGGTGCTCGGCGCCATCGGCTTCAGCCGCTTCTCGGTGACGCACTTCGACTTCGTGCATCCTGCCATCCCGGGCGCGCTGCTGTCGGTGGTCGAGCCCGTGCTCGAGCGGCTGGAGCGCGTGCCGATGGTGCGCGCGCTCTCCGGCTCGATGCTCATCCACGCCGAGCGCTGAGCCCGGTTTGCTAGACTCGACGGCGGCGTCATGAGCAAGGAGACGATGGACCGGCCGCCGGGGCCCGTCGAGGCGTTCTATCCGCGACCGATCGAGCTGAGCGGCCTGCGCCGCGACGCGGTCAACGTGCGCGATCTCGGCGAGGGCGTGGAGGTCGTGGTCGTGCCCGGCCGCGAGCGGCTGCACGTGTTCCGCGAGATCTGCCCGCACATGGGCGGCCCGCTGAGCCAGGCGACGGTGTGCGAGGACGCCACGCTCGCGTGCCCCTGGCACGGCTATCGCTTCAGCCTCGAGAGCGGCCGGCTCGTCGACAACCCGAACGAGCGGATCATGGCCGACCTGCGCGGGCGCGCGCCGGCCTGCTTCAAGCCGGAGAACGCGCCGAAGTACGCGCTGACGCGGCTCGCCTACAGCGTGGTCGGCGACCGCGCCTACGTGCAACGCAAGCGGAGCGGCGCGTGAAGCACCGCTTCACGGTCGAGTACGAGATCGACTGCCCGGTGGCCATCGCCGTCGCTGTCTATCTGGACGCCGAGCACTACGTCTTCCTGCACAAGAAATACTCGGACACCTACGAGGTCCTCTCCTACGAGCCGGCCACCCGCAAGATCTTCATCCGGGAGTCGTGGGCGCTCCTCGGGCTGCGCATCGGGCAGACCTGCATGACCGAGTACGTGCCGCCCGGCGAGTTCCTGAACTACGACATCGAGCCGTCTCCGCGGTGGCTACCGAGCATCCACCACGTCATGAAGACGACGACGCGGCTCGTGTACACCGAGATCCCCGAGCGCAACTCGACGTGGAGCATGCTCGAGATCGAGCTCGACCTGCCGTTCTGGCTCTGGCCCTTCCGTGGATGGATCCAGAACGCTATCACACGGCTGAAGATCGAGAAGGACGAGCAGGACATCGACATGATCCGGCGACGCGCGGCGCTGTTCGGGCGCGAGAACAACTCCATCTATCTCGCCGACCACCAGTTCATCCTCCACAAGGACGACTACCTCAAGCACTTCGGCCCCAACTCGAAGCCCCTGACGCCACTGGAGTGATCGCCGCCGCGCTCGTCGCGGGCGTCTTCGTCCTCTACGTCGCCACCTACGCGTCGATCCCCGCGGGCGACGGCTACTGGGTCCTGAACAACATCGCGCAGTCGCTCGTCGGGCCTCCGCCGACCGTGCTCGACAAGGACCTGCTCATCAATCCGCCCTCGGCGCTGACGCAGTACGTGTTCTTCCAGCTCAAAAAGCTCGGCGACATACTCGGCGTATCGATGGCAACGCTGACGATCATCCAGACGGTGAACGCCGCGGCCGCGGGCGTGGGCGCCGGGCTCGTCTACGGCATCGTCCGGGCCCTGGGTGGCTCCCGGCTTCTAGGGGTGTTGACCGGGGCGCTGCTGGCCGTCTCGTTCGGCTACTGGTACTTCGCCAACGGCGAGCTCCAGCTGCTCTCACTCGTCGTTCTCATTATGATCGTCTGGCTCATCATCCGCGTGCGCGTGCGCGGGGCCTGGAGCCCATGGTTCGTCGTGGGCGTCGCGGTGCTCAACTCCGTCGCTGCGCTGCTGCGGCAGGAAAACTCGCTCTTCGGATTCGCGGCCGTCGCGCTCCTCTGCATCGGCCGCCCGTGGCGGCCCGCGCTGAGAGACGCGGTTCTGTACGCCCTCATTGGATCACTGGGGACCTGGACGGCAGCGGTGCTGCTCGCGAAGACCCGGCATCCCGTGGGCATCCATGACGCCATCCAGTGGTACCTCTGGATCTTTCGCCAACACGTCGGTGCGCCGCAGGACTTCCAGAGCTTCGAGCACGCGACGAGGTTCGACGTGCCTCGCGTGGTGAAGGGCCAGCTCACCGCGCTCATCGTCGGCACCCAGGCGGTCGTCGACTCGATTCGCGACCGCACGCTGCTGGCGCATCCCAAAGCGGTCGCTCTCGGCGCGCTCACCGTCGTCGCGTACGGGATCATGGCGGTCCTGGCCGCCGATCTCTGGCGCGTGCGACGCCTCGTCGAGGCGCGGCTGGTCGCGGTGGCCGTCGCATGTGCCGTCTGGATCGTGACCTACAAGGTGTTCGTTCACGCCTGGCTCTGGCCCACCGTGACCAAGTACCAGGTCGTTACCGTGCCACCGTTGATCTTGCTGCTCGTGCTCGGCGTTATCGCGGCGCAGAAATCTGTGGACGGCGCGCGTTGCGCGTTGCGCCTTGGGCTCGTCGCAGCGTTAGTCGTCGTCGTGTTCGTCGTCGACCTCTGGGGCGGAATCCTTCCATTCCGTCGTTACGGTGAGATGAAGGCCTCACTCGAGTCGAAACGCACGACGGAGTTCCGCGCCGACGATCTTTTCGTTTCGTCCGAGTCGGGCATCGATCCGATCTTCGCGCGCCTCTACCAGGGCGGCGGCGCGCGCCACCTCAGCGTCAAGAACGTGTTCACCGACCATCCGGCGCGGCAGGCGCTCGACGTCATCCGCGCCGACATCGCCCGGCAGCTCGAGCGCAACGGCCGCGTCTTCGTCTACAACTTCGTGCCCTCGACGTATTCGTTGATCGCGATCAACCAGTCACCGGCGCGCGCGGGTGCGCCGCTGAGCGCGCGCGACTTCGAGACCTTCTTCGACGACCTGAGCCGGACGTACGCCGTGCGCCCGCTCTTCACGTACTGGGAGGAGAGCAAGGCGCCGCTCTATCTCTTCGGGGAGCGGCGTGAGCCGTTCTTC